>Ga0310334_100010_pt1 | contig 71666 bp, 66 predicted proteins | sample LakMicMIDCLREDC7_FD_195548 | JGI IMG/M metagenome (GOLD analysis project Ga0310334, IMG submission 195548) | Enriched freshwater cyanobacterial communities from Lake Michigan, Michigan, United States - MI23.DCL.RED.C7 (v2) (version 2) | ecosystem: Environmental > Aquatic > Freshwater > Lake...
GAGCGGGCGTGACGGCCATGGCTCAGCTCCCCGCCCGCTCCAGCACGCCCTTGCTGCTCGGCACCGCTCCGGCGCGGCGAGGATCCACCTCAACGGCCAGCCGCAGGGCGCGGGCAAAGGCCTTGAAGCAGGCCTCAACGATGTGGTGGCTGTTCACCCCATCAAACTGGCGAATGTGCAGCGTGAGGCCGGCATTGTTGGCCACCGCCACAAAGAACTCCTTGACCAGCTCGGTGTCGTAGCTGCCGATCTTCTGGGCCGGGATCGTCAGCCCGTAGCTCAGGTGCGGCCGGCCGCTGCAGTCGAGGGCCACCTGCACCAGCGCCTCGTCGAGGGGCGCCACAAAGTGGCCAAAGCGGTGAATGCCGCGGCGATCGCCGAGGGCCTGCCCGAGGGCCTGCCCCACGGCGATGCCCACGTCTTCGTTGGTGTGGTGGTCGTCGATGTGGGTGTCGCCCCCAGCGCTGATCTCCAGATCCAGCAGGCCGTGGCTGGCCAGCTGGTGCAGCATGTGATCGAGAAACGGCACACCCGTACCCACCTGACACTGGCCGCTGCCATCCAGGTCGAGCCTGACCCGCACATCGGTCTCGCCGGTGACGCGATGGATCTCGCCTGTGCGCATGGTTCTGACCGGCGGACCGGGTGGGATCAGCTCACCCGATCATGCCGAAGGCGGCTGGACCCTGCCCAGCTGTACCTCAGGTGACGCATCTTGATGCCATGCGCACCACGCCGACCATTGTCCAACAAGTTCTTCGTGATCGTGGCGCCGAAGCGATTCATGGACCGATTCATGGACCGATTTATAGACCGATTCATGAGAAGTGAAAACACGGGCCCGAAGAACGGCGCCTCGATCAAGGAACCAAGTCTTTCCGCAGTGATAAAACCCGCCAGAAAACACGCCAGTTTTCTGATGCGGGCTTGCAGGCTTCTCCCCTCCACGTGGCGCCATACCAGGTCGGACCCGCAGGATGAACCTCTGCGCGATGCTGGGGGCACCGTTGCCAGCCCCTGAGCACGCGCATCGGCTGCATCCGCCCGAACCCAGAGATCCGCCCCTCGTAGAGAGGATCTCGGCTGCTTAAGAGCAAATTCGTCCGATCAACTTGCACATCGAGAGCGCCTATTACCACCTCGGTAACGGTGAGATCGACTGGATGGGGGCCGTGGAGGCAAGCCCAGCAATCACATCCCCGTGATGCAATAGCCGGCATCCACGTAGATCACCTGGCCGGTGATGCCCGAAGCCAGGGGGCTCGCCAAGAAGGCGGCCGTGCTGCCCACCTCCTCCTGGGTGACGGTGCGCTGCAGCGGGGCCTTGGCTTCAACGTTGTGGATCATGTCGAGAATGCCGCCGATGGCGCTGCTGGCCAGGGTGCGGATCGGGCCGGCGCTGATGGCGTTGACGCGCACCTGCTTGCCTGGGCCCAGCTCGGCCGCCAGGTAACGCACCGAGGCCTCGAGCGCCGCCTTGGCCACGCCCATCACGTTGTAGTTGGGGATGGCCCGCTCGGCGCCCAGATAGCTCAGGGTGATCACGCTGCCGCCCTCGTTGAACAGGGGCTTGGCATAGCGGCACAACGGCGCCAGCGAGTAGGCGCTCACCTCGAGCGCCCGGGCAAAGCCCTCTGGCGAAATGGCGCTGTAATCGCCGATCAGCTCGTCTTTGCCGGCAAAGGCCAGGCAGTGCACCAGCACATCGAGCGAGCCCCACTGCTGCTTGACCCGGTCAAACACGGCCTCGATCTGGGCCGGGTCCTGCACGTTGAGGGGCTCAAACAGGGTGGGCGCCAGCGGAGCGGTCAGCTCGCGCACCTTGCCCTCAAAACGGCCCTTGTCGTCGGGCAGGTAGGTGACCCCCAGCTCAGCACCGGCGGCGTGCAGCTGCTGGGCGATGCCCCAGGCGATCGACTTGTTGTTGGCGATGCCGGTGACCAGGGCCTTTTTGCCGCGCAGATCGAGGAGCATGGGGGCTGGCACGCCGTCTGACGCGCTGATGCAATCGGGCGATTCTCTCCCAGAGCTGGCACCGGCCGATCTGCCGCGCCAGTTCGCCAGCCGAGCCGCGCTGCAAAGCGCATTGCAGCAGCTCTTCCCGCAGGCCAGCGGCGAGCTCAGTCCGATCGTCGGGGGGTGGGCCGCCGCCCAGGAGCGGTTGGCGGCGGTCGACCCGGGTGCCTACGGCCGTAGCCGCAACCACCTGGCCGGCGCCGTGACGCATCTGTCGCCCTACATCCGCCACGGGGTGCTGGGCCTGGCGGCGGTGCGCGATGCCGTGCTGGGGCGCATCACCCGCCGCCCTGAGGGCGACAAGCTGATCAACGAGCTGGGCTGGCGCGACTACTGGCAGCGGCTGTGGGTGCTGCTGGGCGACGGCATCTGGGAGGACCAGGAACCCCTCAAGACCGGCCACCCCGCCAGCAGCTACGGCGCTGAGCTGCCGGCCGACATCGCCGCTGGCAGCACCGGCCTGGCCTGCATGGATGCCTTCATCGATGCGCTGGTGACCAGCGGCTGGCTGCACAACCACGCCCGCATGTGGCTGGCGGCCTACGTGGTGCACTGGCGCCGTGTGCGCTGGCAGGCGGGGGCCCGCTGGTTTCTGCAGCACCTGCTCGATGGCGACCCCGCCAGCAACAACCTGAGCTGGCAGTGGGTGGCCAGCAGCTTCAGCCACAAGCCGTACATCTTCAACCGGGCCAACCTCGAGCGCTTTGGCGCCGGGCACCACTGCCAGGGTTGCCCGGCTGCGCGCCGCTGCCCCTTTGACGCCAGCTACGAGGCTCTGGAGCAGCAGCTGTTTGCCATCACACCCACCCCGCGCCGCCGATGACCCCTGCCATGGCCCTGAAGAATCCGGTCCTTTGGATCCATGGCGAGGCGCTGGGGCCCGCCAACCCGGCGCTGCTGGCCTGGCCGGGACGGCCGGCGGTGTTCGTGTTTGACGACGCCCTGATCGCCGCCGGCGGGCTGAGCCTCAAGCGCCTGGGGTTCCTCTACGAGTGCCTGCTGGAGCTGCCCGTGACGATCCGCCGCGGCGACGTGGCCGCCGAGGTGCTGGCCTTCGCCGCGCGGCATCAGGCCGATGGCGTGGTGACCAGCGCCGCGGTGGATCCCCGGTTCCAGCAACTGGGCCAGGCGATCGCCGCCTGGCTGCCGCTCACGGTGCTGCCCGTGGAGCCGTTTGTGGCGCTCGAGACCGGGGCGCCGCAGCCTGCCGACCTGGGCCGCTTCAGCCGCTACTGGCGTCGGGCCGAGCCCCTGGTCTGGCGACGGTTCAGCGATTGAGCAGTTCGTTTTCGCGGCGTTCCACCTCGTTGGGGTCGCCCAGCAGCGCCTCGCCCTCGAGCGGCGGCAGCGGTTGCGGCCTGACCTCGCCGGCGCGGCGGGGCGGTTCGAGCCAGCTGAAGCTGCTGCGCGGCGCCCTCTCGCGACACAGGGCCTCGCTCTGGCGCCGCAGGGCGCGGCGCACATCGGCGCGGGCCACAGCCGCAAAGAATTCGTCGCGACCCGCCAACCCCGAGCTGAACGGAGCCGTGCCGTTGCCGTTGAACAGCCGGGCCGGATCCACGGTCCAGCGCGGTCGGCACACGCCCGCGGTGCTGGTGTCGGTGTCGACCCAGATGTGCAGGCCGTAGCCGTCGGGCTGGCTCACCACCGCCAGGCCGTCATTAGCCACCCGCCGCTGCAGCGGAAAGATCACCCAGCTGGGGCGGCGGTGGGCCGGCACGCAGGCGACCAGCAGGCTCACAAGCAGCGGTGCGACCAGCCACTGCGGCCCCACCAGCACCGGCCGGCCCCCACGGGGCAGCCACAACCTGAGCAGCGGCAACGCCTTGAACACCGACAGCAACCGACCAGAGTTGAACCCAGCTTTGCGCAGGCCATGGCCCTGACCCCGTCGTCGATGCTTCCCCTGGGGACCCCCCTGCCCCTGGAGTTGCTGCAGAACCAGCTGGCGTCAGGGGATCTCCTGCAGGTGAGCGGTAGCCCGCTGAATCTGGCTGACCTGGCCGGCAGGCCCGTGCTGGTGCTGTTCATCTGTGCCCACTGCCCCTACGTGAAGCACATCGAGCCGGAGCTCACCCGGCTGGCTGAGGCGTTCGCAGCACCGGCCCCGGGGGTCGGGCTGGCGATGCTGGCGATCGCGAGCAACAGCACGCGCAGCCACCCCGCCGACGGCCCCGAAGGACTGCGCACCCAGGCCGAACGCTGTGGCTGGCGCTTCCCCTACCTGCTGGACCAGAGCCAGCAGGTGGCCCGCGCCTTTGCTGCCGCCTGCACCCCGGATCCCTACCTGTTTGGCTGGGATGCCGCCCAGAGATGCCACCTGCTGGCCTACAGGGGCCAGCTGGATGGCAGCCGCCCCGGCAACGACCAACCGCTCGACGGCCGCGACCTGCGCGCTGCCATCGCCGCCGTGCTCGCGGGGGCAACCCCGGCGGCCGAGCAGATCCCCTCGATCGGCTGCAACATCAAATGGCATCCGGCCTGACAGTCAGCTCTGAACACAAGCCGATCAACAGCGCGGCTTAAGGTTGGCGCCATGCAGGTGCCCCCCTTCAGCCTCAGCGAGCAGCTCAAGGAGCTCGGTGATCCCCTCGACCAGGCGGTGCTCGAGGTGTTGCGCGGCGGCCAGTACATCGGCGGGCCAGCGATCGGCATCTTTGAGCAGGCCTTTGCCGCCGCCTGCGGCGTGCCCCACGCGTTGGGCTGCAACAGCGGCACCGATGCCCTGATCCTGGCGCTGCGCGCCCTGGGCATCGGCCCCGGCGATGAGGTGATCACCGCCAGCTTCAGCTTCTTTGCCACCGCCGAAGCGATCAGCGCCGTGGGCGCCACGCCGGTGTTTGTCGATGTGGATCCGGCCAGTTACCTGATCGATCTGGATCAGGTGGAGGCCGCGATCACGCCGGCCACCAGAGCGCTGCTGCCGGTGCACCTGTTCGGCCGCCCGGTCGACATGGCGCGGGTCTGTGCGATCGCCAGCTCACGCGGCCTCAAGGTGATCGAAGACTGCGCCCAGGCCACCGGTGCCAGCTGGGACGGCAAGCCCGTGGGCAGCTGGGGCGATGCGGGCTGTTTCAGCTTCTTCCCCACCAAGAACCTGGGCGGCGCCGGCGACGGCGGCGCCGTCACCTGCCACGACCCCGCCCTGGCCCAGACCATCAAGGAGCTGGCGGTGCACGGCATGCCCCGCCGCTACCTGCACACGGCCCTGGGGTACAACAGCCGCCTCGACACGCTGCAGGCCGCGGTGCTCAACATCAAGCTGCCGCACCTGCCGCGCTGGGTTGAGCGCCGCCGCGCCATCGCCGCCAGCTATCGCCAGCAGCTGGCACCCCTGGTGGCAGGCGCCCCCGGCGCGGCGGCAACGCGACGAGCGATCGCCCTGCCCGAAGCGGGCCCCGAGGGCCACAGCTGGAACCAGTTCGTGCTGCGGGTCCCCAGTTGCCCCAACGGGGCTGCCGCCTGCAGCGGCAGCTGCACCCCCTCGAGCGACAGCGCCACCCACGGGCTGCCCGAGGCCTGCTGCCGCGACTGGCTCAAACAGCAGCTAGCCGACCTGGGTGTCAACACGATCATCTATTACCCGATCCCGATCCACCGGCAGCCCGCCTACGCCCACCTGGGCTACGGCACCGGCTCCCTGCCCGTGACCGAGCGCCTCTGCACCGAAGTGCTGAGCCTGCCGATCTTCCCCGAGCTCAGCAACGAGCAGCAGCAGCGCGTGATCAGCGTGCTCAACCAGCTGGTGGGCGCCGGACAACCCGTCGCCGCCTAGCGCGGCAGGGCTGCATACAGGGCCTTGAAGCGGGCCTGCTGTTGCTTGTGGTTGACGATCGGCTGGGGATAGCCGCGCCGCTCGAGGGCGCCGATGTCGCCACTGATCAGATCGGCCGTTGCCACCTGGGCCAGTTCGGGCAGCCAGGTGCGCATGTACTCGCCCTCGGGGTCAAACTTGGACGCCTGGGTCGCCGGATTGAAAATGCGCAGCGGCTTGGGGTCCATGCCGCTGCTGGCGCTCCACTGCCAGCCGCCGTTGTTGGCCGCCAGGTCGCCGTCGACCAGATGACGCATGAAATGGGCCTCGCCCAGGCGCCAGTCGCAGATCAGGTCCTTGACCAGGTACGAGGCGACGATCATGCGGCAGCGGTTGTGCATCCAGCCGCTGGATGCCAGCTGGCGCATGGCTGCATCGACGATCGGCATGCCGGTGAGGCCCTGCTGCCAGGCCTCGAGGCGCACAGGGTCGTTTTCCCAGGGGAAGCGCTTCCACTGGGACCGGTAGGGCCCGCCGGCCAGCTCTGGAAAGTGAAACAACGCCTGCTGGTAGAACTCGCGCCAGGCCAGCTCCTGCTCCCAGACGCCGATGCTCGCCAGGGCTTCGGCGGCGCCGCCCAACTGGGAAAGCTCGGTGCGGGCCTGCTGGGCTGCTGCCCACGCCTGGCGCGGACTGAGCGTGCCGAACTTGAGCGCCGCACTGAGGCTTGATGTGCCTGCCACCGCCGGATGGTTGCGGCCCGGCTCATACCCCCACAGCGGTGGCCGGCCTCCAGAGCAGAAGGCCGACAGCTGCTCTGCCGCCGCCGCCTCACCTGGACGGCAGGGGCACAGGTCGACGCCGGCAAAGCCATGGTCACGCCGCAGCGCCTCCAGGGCGCGCTCGCCTGCGCCCAGATCGAGTTCTGCCAAGTGCTCGGCCGACAGATCGATCAGGGAACTCGGTTCCGGCAGGGACTCAACCCCACCCGGGGTCCCGGTCACCACCCGTTGCCAGCTGCGCCAGTAGGGCCCATAGACCCGGTAGGGCTCACCGGCGCCGGTTTTGAGCGCCTCGGGCGGAACGAGCAGCTGGTCCCAGTCGACCAGCACCCTGCGACCCACGGCCTGCAGGGCACGCGCCACGGCGCGGTCGCGCTCGCGGCCGGCCGGCTCGACATCGCGGTTCCAGGCCACCACCGTCGCCCCCAGCTGCTGGGCCAGACGGGGCAACAGCGCGGCCGGATCCCCCTGCAGGATCAGCAGCCGGCTGCCAGCCGCACGCCAACGCGCTGCCAGCTCCACCAGGCTTTCGGCTAGAAACCACAGCCGCGCCGGCGCCATCGGCCCATGCCCTTGCGCGGCCTCGAGAATGGCCGGATCGAGCGCAAACACCCCGGTCACAGCGGGGGTTGCCCGCACAGCAGCAGCGAGGCCGCGGTTATCGGCCAGGCGCAGATCGCGGCGATGCCAGAACAGCCAACGCTCGGTGCTCATTGGTGATTAGCGGCCGCGCTCAAAGGCCCAGGAGCTGTTTGGCGCGGTACCAGGCGCTGATGCTCTTGCCATCGAGATACTCGTCGCCGCTCGCCAACAGAGCATCCAGCTCGCCGGGCTCCATCAGCAGCACCTCAAGGTCTTCGTCGTCGTCACCGGGGGGGCGTTCGCTCAGCGCGCTGAGCTCCCTGGCCAGAAAGAGGTGGATCACCTCATCCGAATAGCCCGGGCAAGGCAGCATCGCTCCCAGGCTGTCCCAACGGGCGGCGCTGTAGCCGGCCTCCTCCTGCAGTTCGCGCTGCATGGTGCCCAGCGGAGTCTCCCCGGGATCGAGGGTGCCCGCCGGAAACTCGAGCAAGCGGGCCGCCACGGCAAAGCGGTACTGCCGCAGAATCACGACGCGGCCGTCATTGAGCACCGGCACCGCCAGCGAGGCTCCGGGATGCTTGATCACCCCGAAGCTGCCCTCGACACCCATCGGCAGCTCGACCCGGTTGATCTCGAAGCGCAGCTTGCGGGCATCGAGGCTGGCCAGGGTCTCGAGATGACGCGCGGGCTCAGGTGCGGGCAATGGCGCCATCGACGACGGCCGGCCTGCAGCCAGCTTGCAAAGGTGCCCCCAGCATCGCGCAGAGGTTCATCGAAACCCAGCTGCAAACGCTTGGGTGGCAAGCGGAAGGCCTGCCCAACGATGTCAGTTGGGGTGTTGGCCGGAGTGTCCATCCTGCGGGCCTGACCAGGCACTGCGCCAAGGGGAGAAGCCTGCAAGCAGCGGCATTAGAAAACTGGCGTGTTGTCTGGCGTGTTTTGTAACGGCATCGCCCAAGACGTGATGGGCGGGGGATGGGAACACATGGTGCGGGACATCTTCAAGAGAGGAGACCCGATGAGGGAAGACTTGTTGAGGGGTCCGAGCCAGCCCATGAACCATCCCTGGAAGAGCCGCAACACGAACAGCACCCCTGACACACGCGTGCCGTTGGAGCAGGCCCGCAATGCCCTCTCGCGGCTGGCCGATGCCGCCCACGCCGGCGAGGTGGTGACGCTCACCAAGCACGGCAGGCCCTGGGCACGGCTGACGCCTGTGGAATCGGCCGAGGTTGCACAGCGGCGGTTGGCCGCGCGCTGGGCCGTGGCGGGCGTGGATCTCGATCCCTACCTGCTGATCCCACAACGGCACAAAGCCGACCTGCTGCAGCAGGTGGCCCGACAGACGGCCGCCCACCCCTGGGGCTGCGATCCTGCGGGACTGGGCGAAGAGCTGCTCGGCCAGCCCGTGCTGCTCGACACCCACGTGCTGCAGTGGTGGTGGTGCTGCCCGGGCCTGCTGTCGCCGCTGGTGCGCAGCCTGCTCAAACAGCCCGCCCAGCCGATCTGGGTGAGTGCGATCAGCCTGATGGAGCTGAGCGCCATAGCCCGCACCGCGGCCAACCTGCCCCTGCAGACTGCCCTGACGCGCGTGCAACTCGATCTGGAGGATGAGGGCCTGCAGCTTTTGAACCTGCAACCCCAGCATCTGCAACGGGCCTGCCGCGGCCCGCTGGCCCAACTGGCGCTGCATGACGCGCTGTTGCTGGCCCAAGCCGAGGTGGAAAGGATGACGCTGCTAAGCGCCAACCCGGCGCTGCAAGGGCAAGCAATCAGCCCCCTTTGGTGATCCCCACAATCACGCGGGGGAGAACTCCAGCTAGAGCGTTGTCCTCAAGCCGGCAATCGCAGCCAGGGGCTCCACCACAAACCCCCGCTGGCGCCACAGCGGATGCGGGAGCTGCAGGGCTGGGGTTGCGGCGGTGGCGGGCAGATCCAGTTGCAGATGGCCCCACCACAGCCAGTCCAGGTCGAGGCTGCGCGGTCCCCAGTGCTCTCGCTCAGTCACTGGGGGGCGTCCAAAGCGGCTCTCGAGCTGCTGCAACCCCTGCAAAAGCTGCAGTGCTGCAGCGGGAGATGGCTGGGCAGGCGATGCCGAGCAGGGGAGCTCCACCAGGAGCGCCCCATTCACGTAGTCGTTCTGATCCGCAGGGCCGCCAACCGGTGCGGTCTGCTGCAGCGGTGACCAGCGAAAGCGCAACGCTGTTGGGGCTCCCGACCAGTCTTGGACTGCCTGCTCCAGCAGCGGACGCACCATGAGCAGGGTGTCGGCCGGTTCCCCGGCTTGGCTGGGGAGGTTGGCTCCCAGGGCGATCGCCAGGGTGTGCTGGCGCTGCAGGGCCTGGGCGACAGCGGCTGCCAGGCAGCTCAGCTGCCCGTTCAGCTGCCCGTTCAGCTGCCTGTCGTCCTGATCAGCGAGACTGACGCGCACTGCGACGGGCCCGGGCCACTGACTCCATGGTTGCAAGCGGCAGTACTGCAGCCAGCCGCGCCTTTCCGCTGGCAGCGATCACCGGTCACGGCACGCTCAAGCTGGCCCTGTTGCTGGCCGCGGTCGACCCCGGTCTGGGCGGCGTGGTGATCGCCGGCGGGCGCGGCACCGGCAAGTCGGTGCTGGCGCGCGGTCTGCATGCCCTGCTGCCGCCGATCGATGTGCTCGATCTGGGCAGCAGCACTGGGCCTGGAGCCACCATGCCGGTGGGCCTCAACCTGGACCCGCAACGCCCAGACGAGTGGGACGAGGCGACCCAGACCCGCCTGATCGCGCTCGGGGCCGACCCCTCAGGCGCCACCCCGGGTGACAGCGCCATGGGAGGCCTGCTGCCCACCCGGGTGATTGCGGCTCCGTTTGTGCAAGTGCCGCTGGGCATCACCGAAGACCGGCTGCTGGGCTCGGTCGATGTGACCGCCTCGCTGGCCAGCGGCCAGGCCGTGTTTCAACCGGGCCTGCTGGCCGAGGCCCACCGCGGTGTGCTGTACGTCGATGAACTCAACCTGCTCGACGACAACATCACCAACCTGCTGCTGGCCGCGGTGGGCAGCGGCGAGAACCGGATCGAGCGCGAGGGGCTGAGCCTCGCGCACCCCTGCCGCTGCCTGCTGATCGCCACCTACAACCCCGAGGAGGGGGCCGTGCGCGATCACCTGCTGGATCGCTTTGCGATCTGCCTGAGCGCCAACCAGGTGCTCGAGCTCGATCAGCGCGTCGCGATCACCCGCAGCGCCATGGGTCATGCCGAGTCGAGCCAGGCCTTTGGCGCCCGCTGGCAGGAGGAGACCGACGCCCTGGCCACCCAGCTGCTGCTGGCGCGCCAGTGGCTGCCGGATGTGCAGATCGCCCGCGAGCAGATCGCCTATCTGGTGACCGAGGCCCTGCGCGGCGGGGTCGAGGGGCACCGCAGCGAGCTGTATGCGGTGCGGGTGGCCCGCGCCCATGCCGCCCTGAGCGGCCGCGACAGGGTCGAAGCCGAGGACCTGCAGGTGGCCGTGCGCCTGGTGATCGCCCCGCGGGCCCTGCAGCTGCCACCGCCCGACCCCGACCAGCCGCTCGAACCACCGCCGCCGCCACCGCCGCCCCAGGGCGAGCAACCACCCGAAGAGCCCCAGCAACCCGACAACGAGCTCGAGGAGCCCGAAGACGAGCAAGACCAGGACGAGCCCGAGACCCCCGAGGACCAGGCACCACCCCAGGTGCCCGAGGAGTTCATGCTCGACCCCGAGGCCGTGGCGATCGACCCCGATCTGCTGCTGTTCGGTGCCGCCAAGGCCAAGACCGGCGGCAGCGGCAGCCGCGCCGTGGTGTTCAGCGACTCGCGGGGGCGCTACGTGAAGCCGATGCTGCCCCGCGGTCCGGTCAAGCGCATCGCGGTCGACGCCACCCTGCGGGCGGCGGCGCCGTATCAGAAGAGCCGACGCGAGCGCCAGCCCCATCGCACGGTGATCGTCGAAGACGGCGATCTGCGCGCCAAGCAGCTGCAGCGCAAGGCCGGGGCCCTGGTGATCTTTCTGGTGGATGCCAGCGGCTCGATGGCGCTCAACCGCATGCAGAGCGCCAAGGGCGCCGTGATCCGCCTGCTCACCGAGGCCTATGAGAACCGCGACGAAGTGGCCCTGATCCCGTTCAGGGGCGAGCAGGCCGAGGTGCTGCTGCCGCCGACGCGCTCGATCACCGCGGCGCGCCGGCGCCTCGAATCGATGCCCTGCGGCGGCGGCTCACCCCTGGCCCACGGCCTCTCGCAGGCCGCCCGGGTGGGGGCCAACGCCCTGGCCACCGGCGATCTGGGTCAGGTGGTGGTGGTGGCGATCACCGACGGCCGCGGCAACGTGCCCCTGAGCCGTTCCCTGGGACAACCGCAGCTTGAGGGCGAGCAGGCGCCCGACCTCAAGGAGGAGGTCAAGCAAGTGGCCAGTAGATACCGCGCCCTGGGCATCAGGCTGCTGGTGATCGACACCGAGCGCAAGTTCATCGGCAGCGGCATGGGCAAGGAGCTGGCCGAAGCCGCCGGTGGCAAATACGTACAGCTGCCGAAAGCCAGCGATCAGGCCATCGCCGCGATCGCCATGGAGGCGATCAGCGGGGTCTAGCCGCGGCCCGCCCCGGGTACAGCTCGTCGAAGAACTTGCCCAGCCCGACAGCGACGCTGCGCAGGCCGTTCATGAACTGCTCGTCGCTGGTCAGCTTCTTGACGTCGCCACCGACCGCATCCCAGCGGGCGGTGAGCTTTTCGGCATTGGCGACGGTGCTCTGGAGCTCAGAGATGGTCTTGGGATTGTCGAGGGCGGCGGTCAGGTTGCGGATGTGCAGGCTGGTGGCATCGAGATTGGCCAGGATCGGATTGACCCTGCGCACCGACCCGTCGATGTTGCGCACCAGCAGCTGGCCGTCCTTGAGGAACACCGAAGCCTCCTTGGCGGCGCGATCAAAGGTGCGCACGGTGGTGGCGATGTCGGTGACGAGATTCTGGCGCTCGGCGTCGTCGAGAAGGCGCTGCATGCTGCCCAGCACACTCTCGAGACTGGGCGTGGCCTGCCCCAGGATCTGGGAGCGGGGGCAGACCACCAGAGCGTTGTTGCACCTGGGGTCGCGCGGACCGGCGGTGCCAGTGGGCACTGGCTTGCCCAGGCTCACCAGGGAGACCTGGGCCGTGCCGCCCAGCAGCGAGGCCTGACCCACCTCGGCATAGGTGGGCCGGGCCAAAATCAGGGTGGGGTCGGTGATCTCCAGTTCGGCCAGAACCGCCTGGGGTGTGACCCGGATGCTCTGGACGCTGCCGACCATCACCCCGCGGAACACCACCGGTGAGCGCTCGGCCAGACCGCCGGCATTTTCAAAGCGGGCCTGCACACGCCAGTTGCGGCTGGAGATGGTGATGCCCCGGAGCCAGAACGACAGGCCGACGGCGCTGGCGACGGCCGCCAGCAACGAAAAACCAACCAATGCTTCACGAACACTGCGGCGCATCGTCTAGAGCTCAGCAGGCTGCATCGGTCCGCGCAGACTACCTGTTCGGAACTGCACCACATAGGGGTTGTCGCAGCTGTGGAACGCGTCGACTGAGCCACTCCAGCGAAATTTGCCTTCATAAAGCAGCAGCAGCCGCTCACCCGAGCGCTCGATCGTGCTCATCACATGGCTGACGACGACCGAGCTGCCCTGGGCCATTTCAGTGGTGCGCACGATCAGATCCTCGATGCGGGTGCAGGCCACGGGATCCAGACCGGCGGTCGGCTCGTCAAACAACAGCAAGGGCACCTCGTGGTCCTGCTTGGCTGGATCGTCGATCAGCGCCCGCGCGAAGCTGACCCGCTTCTGCATGCCACCGCTGAGCTGCCCGGGGAAGAGCTCGTCGGTGCCGGCCAGGCCAACGGCCTCGAGGGCCTGGGACACCCGCTGGCGGATCTCGCCCTCAGGCAGGCGGCTGTGGCGGTACAGCAAAAAGCCGACGTTTTCGCGCACCGTCAGCGAACCCAGCAGCGCCGGGTTCTGAAACACCAGGCGCACGTCGGGGGGGTGCCGCTGGTCCAGACGCAGGTAGGTCTGGGGCACACCGTGGAGCCTGAGGTTGCCGCCGGTGGGCAGCTGCAACCCGGCCAGCACCCGCAGGATCGTTGATTTGCCGGCACCCGACGGGCCGACCACCACGATCCGCTCACCCGGCTGGATGGTGAGGTTGACCTGATCGAGCACGGGCTTCGATCCCCAGCGCATGGTCAGGTCGACCATTTCGGCGACGGGCGGCAGGTCGGCCTGGCGAATCATCCGTACAGTTCTGCCGAGATCTGCAGCGTCCCACGCACGGCCTTTGAGCGGCAACGGTCCCAACCACTCTGCCCGCCGGCCGACGCTGCGCCGCCGACTGCAGCGCAGCGCTGTTCGCCAACGGGATCTGGTGAGCCGTTCACGCCGGGCAGCCCGCTGGTTGCGGCCCGGCCTGGTGGTCAAGCGCTGGGTGCTCACCTCCGGGTTGGGGCTGGTGATGGCCCTGCTGGGGGCGGCCGTCTGGGCCGACCTCAAACCGATCTACTGGATTCTCGAGTCGATCGACTGGCTGCTGGGCATGATCACCCAGGTGATGCCGCGCGGGATCACCGGACCTCTGGTGCTCGTGATCGGGGCCGGTCTGGTGCTGTGGGGCCAGAGCCGCAGCTTCAGCTCGATTCAGCAAGCCCTGGCGCCTGAAAAAGACACGCTGCTGGTCGATGCCCTGCTGGCCCAGGGACGCCTGAACCGGGGGCCCAGCATCGTGGCGATCGGCGGTGGCACCGGACTTTCGACCCTGCTGAGCGGGCTCAAGCGCTACAGCTCCAACCTCACGGCCATCGTCACCGTGGCCGATGACGGCGGCAGCAGTGGCGTGCTGCGCCGGGAGCTGGGGGTGCAGCCCCCGGGTGACATCCGCAACTGCCTGGCCGCCCTGGCCCGCGAAGAACCCCTGCTCACCCGCCTGTTCCAGTACCGCTTCAAGGCCGGCAGCGGGCTCGAGGGGCACAGCTTCGGCAACTTGTTTCTCTCGGCCCTGACGGCCATCACCGGCAATCTTGAATCGGCGATCACCGCCAGCAGCCGGGTGCTGGCGGTGCAGGGCCAGGTGGTGCCCGCCACCACCGCCGATGTGCGGCTCTGGGCCGAGCTCGAAAACGGCAGCCGCATCGAAGGCGAGTCGGCCATCGGCAGGGCCACCAGCCCGATCGTGCGGCTGGGCTGCATTCCCGAACGCCCGCCGGCCCTGCCCCGGGCGATCGAAGCGATCGCCAACGCCGACCTGATCATCCTGGGACCCGGGAGCCTGTACACCTCGCTGCTGCCCAACCTGCTGGTGCCCGAGCTGGTCACGGCGATCAGCCGCAGCAAGGCGCCGCGGCTGTACATCTGCAACCTGATGACCCAACCCGGTGAGACCGACGGTCTCGATGTGAGCGGCCATCTGCGGGCCATCGAAGCCCAGCTGGCCACCCTGGGGGTGCAGCAGCGTCTGTTCACCGCCGTGCTGGCCCAGGAGCCCATGGGCCCCAGCGACTCGCCCCTGCTGGCCCGTTACCGGCAGACCGGGGCCGAACCCGTGAGCTGCGATGCCCGCGAACTGAACCGGCAGGGCTATGAGGTCATGCAGGCCCCCCTGCAAGGGGCCCGGCCAACGGCCACCCTGCGCCACGACCCCCGCAGCCTGGCGATCGCAGTCCTGCGGTTCTACAAAAAAACGCTCAAAACGCAGTAAACCCGAGCCAGGAGACCTGGTTCAGTGCGCCCGACTCAATAGGCATCCTGCATTTCGTAGAAATCGGGCTGCACATAGTCCTTGCGCAGGGGGTAGCCCTTCCAGTCTTCGGGCATCAGCAGGCGCTTGGGGTGGGGGTGCCCTTCGTAGACGATGCCATACATGTCGAAGGTCTCGCGCTCCTGCCAGTCGGCACCGCGAAACACCCCGTAGAGGCTGGGAATCGTCAGATCACCCTCGCGGGGGAGGAAAACCTTGAGGCGGACCTCCTCGGGCTTCAGATCTGACGGAATCGTCTGGTTTGCAGCGGCCCGGTCGGCCAGGGCCGCCAGTTTCACCAGGTGGTAGAAGCTCACCAGATTGCCGCCGGGCCCCTCGTCGTAGCCGCCCTGGCATTGCAGGTAATCAAAACCCCAGGCTTTGAGAGCCGTGGCGATCACCGGCAGAAACACCGGCTCCACACCAATCACCTCGACACCCAGGTGATCAAAGGGCAACACCGCATGGCCAAAGCCCTGGCTGCTGAGCCACTGGCTCACCGGGCCGGGCTGGGGAGCCTGGGGCTGGTTGGCAGCTGCTGGCTGCGCGGCTGCTGGCTGCGCGGCTGTTGGCTGCGCTGCGGGATCCTGGGCTTCTGGCATGGCGATCGGTGAGTGGCGTCAGGCTTGGGCGGCGTCAGGCTTGGGCGGCATCCATGGCCACAGCAGCTGGTTCAGCAGCGCTGCCCAGTGGCAGGGCGGCGGCTGCGGCCAGGGCCTTGCGCTGGGTTTCGGCCTCGAGGTAGGCACCGGTCACGATCGGCTCAACGGCCTTCATCTGATGGGCCACGGTGCAGTAGCGGTGAGTCGGCAACAGGTTGCCCCGCTCGGCCAGGGCCTCATTGCCCACCTTTTTGCGCAGCTTGATCACCGCATCGAAGATCGCCTCCGGGCGCGGTGGGCAGCCGGGCAGATAGAGATCGACCGGAATCAACTTGTCGACGCCGCGCACGGCGGTGGTCGAGTCGGCGCTGAACATGCCGCCGGTGATCGTGCAGGCGCCCATGGCGATCACGTATTTGGGCTCGGGCATCTGCTCGTAAAGACGCACCAGAGCTGGCGCCATCTTCATGGTGACCGTGCCGGCCACGATCAGCAGGTCGGCCTGGCGTGGGCTGGAGCGGGGCACCAGGCCAAAACGGTCAAAATCGAAGCGTGAGCCGATCAGGGCTGCGAATTCGATGAAGCAGCAGGCCGTGCCGTACAGCAGCGGCCAGAGGCTGCTCAGCCGGGCCCAGTTGTGCAGGTCATCGAGCGTGGTGAGGATCACGTTCTCGGAGAGATCCGAAGTGACCTTGGGGGCACCCACGGGGCTGCAGCTGGCCTCACGCAGGTCGCGCAGGGCGTTGATGCCGGGTGAAGGGGTCTGGGTCATGGCGTCAGGTCCGTCAGCTCCACTCGAGGGCGCCCTTGCGCCAGGCATAGGCCAGGGCCACCACCAGGATGGCGATGAAGATGAGGGCCTCGATGAAGGCCAGCAGTCCCAGGCGGTGGAAGGCCACAGCCCAGGGATAAAGGAACACGGTCTCCACGTCGAAAATGACGAAGACCAGCGCAAACATGTAATAGCGGATGTTGAACTGAATCCAGGCGCCGCCGATCGGCTCCATTCCCGATTCATAGGTGAGCTCGCGCTCACCGGCGCGGCTCTTCGGTGAGAGCAGCTTGTTGGTGACGAGCGCCAGGATCGGCACCGCTGCTGAGATCAGCAGGAAGCCGAGAAAGGCGTCGTAACCCGAGAGCGCAAACATCCGGATCAGGCCCGCGTGGCCGGCAGTCTGGCACCCCCAGCCCCGGTCGTGGGTCGAGGGGCAGGGCACGGCATCCACTGCGGCACCAACAAGCGTCGGCAAGCTGAGCAGATTGACCGCCTGAGACCAAAAGGCGGGCAGATGACCTGATGCGCGAGGGCCCGTGGTCTCGACGGCTGAAACGGCGAGCTGGGGGAGACATCTCAGGTGCTGGGGGCGACCAAACGATCAATGCCAACGCTGTTACACCGCTTCGCATGGATAGAGTTCTGCCCACCGCAGGCCCGGTAGGGATGAGCAGCGACACCCAGGCCGATCTCCCATCGGCCGACCTCACGCCCGAAACGCCTGAGCAGGCACCGGTGGAATCCGCCGAGCCCGATGCAGCGGTTGCGCTGCAGGCTCCAGAACCTGAGGCCGAGGATCTCGACAGCCACCGCTTCGAGTGCCGCAGTTGCGGCTTCGTCTACGACCCGGGCGAAGGGGTCAGGAAGCTCGGCATCGAACCGGGGACCCCGTTCCTTGAGCTGGATGCCGCCACCTTTCGCTGCCCGGTCTGCCGCAGCAGGGTCGGCGCCTTCAAGGACATCGGCCCGCGCAACAAACCCAGTGGTTTTGAAGAGAACCTCAACTTCGGCCTCGGGGTCAACCGGCTCACACCCGGCCAGAAGAATGTGTTGATCTTCGGGGGCTTCGCCCTGGCGATCGCCTTCTTCCTCTCGTTGTATTCCCTGCGTTGAGCACGACCGTGAACTCATCCGTTCTGCACCGTCTGCGTTCCCTGAGCCCGCTGCTGAGACCTCTGTTGAGCCTCGCGGTCTGTGTGGTGCTCGGACTTGGCCTCAGCGGCTGCGTCACCACCGGGCTGCCCATGGCAGCGACCAGCCCCTGGCAACCGGTGCCCCTCGACACCAAGTCGAACCCACTGGATGTGGCCTTCACCGACAGCCGCCACGGCTTCCTGGTGGGCAGCAACCGCCTGATCGAAGAGACCGACGACGGCGGCGCCAGCTGGGCCCCCAGGGCACTGGACCTGCCTGACGAGGAGAACTTCCGTCTGATCAGCATCGACTTCCAGGGCAACGAGGGCTGGATCGCAGGCCAGCCGGGTCTGCTGCTGCACAGCACCGACGGCGGTCAGAACTGGAGCCGCCTGCTGCTCGACACCAAGCTGCCGGGCGAGCCCTACCTGATCACCGCTCTGGGCAGTGGCACCGCTGAACTGGCCACCAATGTGGGCGCCGTGTATGAGACCGGCGATGGCGGCAGCAGCTGGCAGGCCAAGGTCACCGACGCCGCAGGCTCCGTGCGCGACCTGCGCCGCGATGCCGCCGGTCGCTATGTGAGCGTCAGCAGCCTCGGCAACTTCTTCGCCACCTGGGAACCGGGGCAGGAGACCTGGCAGGTGCACCAGCGGGTGAGCAGCCAGCGGCTCCAGTCGATCGGCTTCCAGCCCGAAGGCCCGCTGTGGATGGTCGCCCGCGGCGCCCAGATCCGCTTCAACAGTGATGCCAGCGATCCCGAAGCCTGGGGCAAGGCGATCATTCCGATCACCAATGGCTACGGCTATCTCGACATGGCCTGGGATTCCAACGCAGCCATCTGGGCCGGCGGGGGCAGCGGCACGCTGCTCAGCAGTGCCGACGGGGGCAAGACCTGGCAGAAGGACCCCGTCGGGTCCCAGCAACCCACCAACTTCACCCGCATCGTGTTCACGGGCGACGGCAAGGGGTTTGTTCTGGGCGAGCGGGGCTCGCTGCTGCGCTGGGTGGGCTGAGGGCCCTATCCCCTTGCCGGGGGCCGTTGGCTTGAACCCCGCCAACTTCTGTTACCAAGGGCGCCGGTGGCTCCCGGCGCCCGGAGCCCGACCCCTAGGATCACCGAGCTGAACGCTTGGTGCCATGGCTGCCGGCTCTACGGGTGAACGTCCGTTCTTTGAAATCATTACCAGCATCCGCTACTGGGTGATCCACGCGGTGACCCTGCCTGCGATCTTCCTGGCTGGTTTTCTGTTTGTGTCCACTGGTCTGGCCTACGACGCCTTCGGCACACCGCGGCCGGATGCCTACTTCCAGGCCAGCGAAAGCAAGGCACCTGTGGTGAGCCAGCGGTACGACGCCAAGTCGTCCCTCGATCTGCGCCTGCAATAAACGCCATGACCCAGACTCCCGCCCCCACCACGCCGCGCAACTACCCGATCTTCACGGTGCGCTGGCTCTCGATTCACGCCCTCGGCGTTCCCACGGTCTTCTTCCTGGGCGCCCTGGCCGCGATGCAGTTCATCCGTCGCTGACTTCCTGAGCGCCTGCCATGCAACGCAATCCAAACCCCAACAACCTGCCGGTTGAACTCAACCGCACCAGCCTGTACCTGGGTCTGCTGCTGGTGTTCGTGACCGGCGTGCTGTTCTCCAGTTACTTCTTCAACTGATCCGGAGGCATCCCGAATGAGCGGCAAGAAATCCAACCTGCCTGACGGCCGGATCCCTGATCGCCTCCCCGATGGACGCCCGGCCGTGGCCTGGCGCTCACGCTGGACCGAAGGCGTACTGCCCCTGTGGCTGGTGGCCACCGCCGGCGGTATGGCCGTGATCTTTGTGGTCGGCCTGTTCTTCTACGGCTCCTACGTGGGGGTCGGTTCAGCCTGATCGGTTCAACCGAGACGGCAACACGACACCGGAAAGCCTTCAATCACCCAGCAGCGGAGCCAGGATTCCTTAGGCTCGGGCCATGGAACTGGTCGCCCTGCCCTGGATGCAGCCGACGCCCCTGCGGGTGCCGCCCGATCTGGCCCGCGGGCTTGACGCGGCGGCACTGCAGCAAGGCCTGGAGCGGCTGGTAGCCGATCCGGAGGTGAGGGCTGTCGTGGCATTCGGCTCACGGGCCCGCGGTGATGGGCGTCCCGATTCGGATCTGGATCTGGCGGTGATCAGCGCCCTGCCCAAGCTGGAGCCAGCCGACAAGCAGGCGGCCTGGAACCGCCACACCCATAGCCTTGGTCGCGTTGGCGTCGGGGTCGATCTGATCGTCAACGGCTGGCAGGACGCCGCCCATCTGGCCCAGTCGCGTTGGCACGTGATGGGCGATGTGGCCCGTGAAGGGCAGGTGCTCTATGTCGCCGGCTGAGGACGCTCTTCTGATCCTGGGCATCGTGCGCCGGCACCTGCGAGCGTTGGATCACACGCTTGAAACGGATTACCCGGATGAAGACTGGGGCTTCACCGCCCAGCAGGTGATCGAAAAAATCCTCAAGGCCTGGATCGTGCTGGCCGACCAGCGGCCTGCCCACACCCACGTGCTCAATGACCTGCTGAACCAGGCGGGCATCACCGTGCCCCCAGTGCTGCTGGAGCTGCAGGTGTTCGTGGTCGACGCCCGCTACGAAGAGGGCCCCTTCCCATTGCCGGCAATGCGCAACGAACTCTTGGACCTGCTCAAGGCCGAACTGACGCGGTTGGAGCAGGCGATTTCAGCCGCCCAGGCCTGACCTCAAGGGGCTGGGGCTGCGCTCGCCCAACGCTTGTACCAGGCCGCAAAATGCTCCACGCCGACCTCGATCGGGGTGCTGGGGCGATAGCCGATCCAGGCCGCGAGCCGCGAGCTGTCGGCCGCAGCCGAGACCACATCGCCGCTCTGCAAGGGCTGAAAGTCTTGAATGGCGCGCACGCCCAGAGCCTGCTCCAGCAGCTCGATGAAACGCAGCAGCTCAACGGGCTGGGCGTTGCCGATGTTGAACAGTCGATGGGGGGCCGCGGCGGTAGCGGGATCGGGCACCAATGGATCGAAATCGGGATCAGGCGTCGCAGGCTTGTCGAGACAGCGGGTCACCCCGTCGACGATGTCATCGACATAGGTGAAGTCGCGGCGCATTGCGCCCTGGTTGAACACCCGGATCGGCTCACCGGCCAACATGGCGCGGGCAAACAGCATCGGTGCCATGTCGGGCCGCCCCCAGGGGCCGTACACCGTGAAGAAGCGCAGGCCCGTCGCCGGCATTCCGTAGAGATGGCTGTAGGCGTGGGCCATCAGCTCATTGGCCTTCTTGGTGGCCGCATACAGGCTCACCGGGTGGTTGACCGGCTGCTCCTCGCCAAAGGGCAGGGTGCGGTTGCCCCCGTACACCGAGCTGCTGGAGGCGTAGAGCAGATGCCCGACCCCCTGGTGGCGGCAGCCTTCGAGCACATGGCCAAAACCCACCAGATTGCTCTGGATGTAGGCGCCGGGGTTCTCCAGCGAATGGCGCACCCCGGGCTGGGCAGCCAGATGCACCACGGCACGGGGCCGCACGCGGGCAAACAGGGCCGCCAGGGCCTCGCCGTCGACCAGATCCAGGGCTTCAAAGGCAAAGCGCTGGCCCCCCACCCCCTCGACCAGGGCCAGGCGGGCCCGCTTGAGGGCAGGGTCGTAGTACGGGTTGAGGTTGTCGAGGCCCACCACCCGCTCGCCCCGTGCCAGCAGCGCCCGTGCCACGGCTGCACCGATGAAGCCGGCAACACCCGTGACCAGGATCGGTCGGGGCTCCATGGGGTTTGTGCTGTTCGTCAGAGTGGATGGCGCCCAGTGTGGAACGGCGCCGGTGAGACCTAGCGTCGCGCCATGGCCAATCTGCTGATCACCGGAGGCGCCGGCTACATCGGCAGTCACACCTGCCTGGCGTTGCTGCAGATGGGTCACAGCCTGGTGGTCATCGACGATTTCTCCAACGGCTCCGTTGATGCCATCCGCGCCGTCGCGCGCCTGGCCGGCCTCGAGCAGCGCAGCCGGCATGCCGGCGGCCAGGCAGGCCACCACCAGTGGCAGTGGCAGCAGGGCGAGCAGCACCTCACCCTGCGCGAAGGAGACATCCGCCAGGCCACAGACCTGCAGCTGGCCTTTGAGGACCAGGCCATTGATGCGGTCCTGCACTTCGCCGGGCTCAAGGCCGTGGCCGAATCGGTGGCCAAGCCCCTCGACTACTGGAACGTGAATGTGGCGGGCAGCCGGCAGGTGCTCGAGGTGATGGCCGACAACCATTGCCGCACCTTTGTGTTCAGCAGCAGCGCCACCGTCTACGGCATGGCCGATCGCGTGCCGATCGCCGAGACCTCACCCGTGCAGCCGATCAATCCTTACGGGCAGACCAAGGCGGCCGTGGAACAGATGCTGCGGGACCTGGCGGCCAGCAGCGGCCCGGCCGAGCCGGGTTGGCGCATCGCCTGCCTGCGGTATTTCAACCCGGTGGGTGCCCATGAGAGCGGCGCCATCGGGGAAGACCCCGACGGCGTGCCCAGCAACCTGCTGCCCCTGATCTGCCAGGTGGCCAGTGGCCAGCGGCCGGCGCTGCAGGTCTACGGCAGCGACTGGGCCACACCCGACGGCACCGGCGTGCGTGACTACATCCATGTGATGGACCTGGCCGAGGGCCATGGTGCGGCCGTCGAAACCCTGCTGGCCGAACCGCCCCAGCTGCTCACCCTCAACCTGGGCAGCGGCCGGGGCCACTCGGTGCTGCAGATGGTGCAGGCCTTCGAACACACCAACGGCACCAGGGTGCCCTACGAGCTCTGCAGCCGCCGTGCCGGCGACTCGGCCGTCTCGGTGGCCGACCCCGGTGTGGCCCGCAGCCGCCTGGGCTGGCAGACCAGCCGCGATCTCGCGACCATCTGCCGTGATGCCTGGCGCTGGCACCAGCAGAACCCCAGCGGCTACGCCCAATAGTCATGGCGCTGCGCACCCCCTGGTTTCAGGAACGCTCCAAACTGTTCGCGCTCTCGGTGCTCGATGCCTTCTGGGTGGGGGGCTTCTACAACCTGATCACCGCGCTGCGCCTGGGCCAGGGACCGGGCCTCGACCCGATCGCCCTGCTGCTGATCTGCGCCTGGACCGGTCTGTCGTACCTGGGAGGGCGCTACTCCAGCCGGGTTGGGCGGCGCGAGAGCACCGTCGACATCGTCGGCCGCACCCTGCTGGTGGTGCTGCTGATGCTGGGGCTGGGGGTGGTGGTGTTCAGCTGGGGGTTCAAAAGCAGCGATCCGCGCACCTTCCGCGGTTTTCTGATCCCCCTGCTCGGCTGCGTGGGCGTGGCCTCGGCCCTGTGCCAGCTGCTGGCCCGCCAGCTCATGCAACGGCGCCGCGAGCCCTGGATCCTGGTGAGCAGTGACAGTGACCTGGCGGTCATCGCCCGGGAGCAGCAGGGCAGCCGCAGCAGCAGGGCCATTCCCACGCGGCTGGTGCCGCTGCAGCAGGTCCATTCCCTCAGCGAGGAACTGGAGACCGGCAGCGACCTGCCCTGGGCCGGCCTGGCGGTGGGCGAACTGCACGGCGTCAGCGACACCCTGCTGCAGGACCTGGCCAACAGCCGCGCCGCCGGCCTGCGGGTCAGCACCCTGATCAGCTGGTGCGAAACCTTTCTGCACCGGGTCCCACCCGAGCTGATCTCACCGGAATGGCGGCTGCGGGCCGAAGGATTCGAGCTGATTCCCGGCAGCCTCAGCTGGCGGGTCAAGCGTTTGGGCGATCTCGTCCTGGCAGGTCTGTTGCTGCTGCTGCTGGCCCCGGTGATGCTGCTCTGTGCGGGGCTGATCTGGCTGGAAGACCGGGGCCCGGTCTTCTACACCCAGCAGCGCAGCGGCATCAACGACACCACGATCCGCATCCTCAAGCTGCGCACCATGGGTGTCGACGCCGAGACCGACCAGGCCCGCTGGGCCCAGCGCAACGATCCCAGGGTGACCCGCACAGGCCAATGGCTGCGCCGGCTGCGTCTCGATGAACTCCCCCAGCTGTGGAATGTGATCCGCGGCGACATGAGCCTGATCGGACCACGGCCCGAGCGCCCCGAGATCGACGACCAGCTGGAGCACCAGATCCCCAACTACCGATTGCGCTATCTGGCCAGGCCAGGCCTCAGCGGTTGGGCCCAGGTCTGCTTTCCCTATGGAGCGAGCGTGGCCGACAGCCGCATGAAGCTCAGTTACGACATTTATTACATCCGCAACGCCAATCTGCTGCTCGATCTCTTCATTCTGATCAAGACGATCCGTCTGGTGCTCAGGGGTGCGGGCTCGGAACCTAGGAGCCGCCGATGATGGGTTGGCTGCCATGGCTTGATCAGCAGCGACCACCGAACTGCCATCCGGCTGGCTGGCGCGCCTTTCAGCTGGGGTTGGTGTTTCTGCCGACCAGCGCGTTGATCGCAGGTCTGTCGCTGCTGGCCTCCCTGACGCTGTGGCGACCGACCGCCCAACCGCGACCCCTGAGCCGCCCGCTGGCCCGCTGGCTGCTGGGGCTGGGGCTCTGGATGCTGCTGACCAGCGTGGCCAGCCCGGTGCCCCTGGAGCTGAAGCTGCGGCTGGGCAACTGGCTGCCGTTTTTCTGGCTGCTGCTGGCCGCGCCGCCCTACCTGGCCACGGCAGCAGCCCGGGATCGGTTCAGCCTGATGGTCCTGGTGGCCACCGTGCCGGCCCTGCTGGTGGGGCTGGCGCAGGCTGTGATCGGCTTCAGCGGTCCGTGGCAGGCGCTGGGGAGCCTGTTGATCTGGGATCTGCCAGCGCGCTTTGCGGCCCAGGGCGCTGGCGTCTTCCCCAATCCCAACTTCACGGCGGCCTGGTATGCCATGGCTGCGCCGCTGGCGGCGGCCCGGGTTCTGACCCTGCCGGCGAGCGCCAGAGCGGGGCAGCGCTGTGCCTCCTGGCTCCTGCTGTTGCTGCTGGCGGTGGCTCTGGTGCTGAGCGGCAGCCGCACGGCGCTGTCGGGAACACTCCTGGCCCTGTTGTTGCTGTCGTGGCGGCAGTTCTGGAAACCCCTGACGGTGGGTCTGGCCACGCTTGTCGGCCTGTCGGTCGCGGCGCTGCTGCTGCCGGCCCAGAGCCCTGCGGGCCTGCTGGCCCAACGGCTCAGCGGCGGCCTCGGGGCCAAATTCATGCCGATGGTTCAGGGGGCGGGCAGCACCGCCGCCGAAGCCATCGCCTCGGGCCGTGATCCCTACCGCAGCGAACTGTTTGCCCAGGCGCTCCAGTTTGTGCAGCAGCACCCGTGGCTGGGACTGGCCGAATCGCTGCTGGGAAGCGGGCCCGTGCATCAACCGGCCCTGCTCACCCACACCCACAACGTGGTGTTTCAACTGGCCATCCAGCACGGGTTGGTGGCCTCCCTGGCGCTGCTGACGATCGTCGGCGCTCTGGTGCTCCGCCCCTGGTGGAGCACCAGGAACCTGGGCCTCAAGGACCGGGCCCTGCTGGCGGCCTCCCTGGGCGCCATCTGGCTGCACGGCTTTGACATTCCCAGTTTTGACAGCCGCAACAATGTGCTGGGCTGGCTGCTACTCACGTGCTGCTATGGCCTGGCGAGGCCAGATCCGTTCGAGCCTGAATCAGATCAAGGTTGAGCCATGCCAAGGGCAATCAAAACTGTGCGATGACTTTCCGCAAGGACCGCATCATTTCGCCTTCAATGGTTCCCTTCATCCGTCGATAGCGACTCAGGCGCTGGTGCACCATCAGATCGGCCATGCTGGAATCCAGTTCAGCCCGTTGCCGCATGGCGCCCAGAGCCTCGACCCAATCGGCGGGGCGGTCAATGGAAATCAGCGTCATGTAGCGCGAAAAATCACGATAATCAAACAGTTCCTGGTAGGCCTCACAGGTGCTGGCCAAGACCGGCAAACCCAGACAGGCCGCATCGAGGACAGGTATTCCAAACCCTTCAAGATGGGACGGACTCGCCAGGACCCCGGCATAGAGAAACAGCGCCGCCTTTTTCAATTCATCGACATAGCCGACAAGCCTGACGCCAGGGGTCGCATGAGAAAGATTTTCAATTCTCCGCGAATAGGACAGTTGTTGTTTTTTACCGACGATGCACAGACGAAAACCCTCCTCCGCAAGACCAGAGCGCGCAAAAGCACGGATCAGAAACTCAACGTTTTTTCGAGGCTCAATAAAAGAATTGAACAAGATATATCTGAATGGCTCCAAACCCTCCTCACCGGCAAGGCGCAACAGCTCACCCTGCGAGACTTCAGCTTCCAACATGGCCAACGACGGCTTCTGAAACAGCACGCAATCAGGCACACGCTCCAGACGGCCATTCACAAGGCGCCTGGAACCGAAATATTCGTAAAACAACCGTGATGTCGCGCAGGAAACAAAAATTCTCTGCGCACGCGAGGACGCTAAAAGCGTACGCAGAAACAAATAGCGATTGCCACTACCGTAGTACTGAAGCGGGATCAAATCATGCACGGTCTGAACGAGCTTGGTTCGATCAGAAGCCGGTCTGATGAACAACGGACAGGCCGTGACCAAGAAATCAAAGCCTTCGCAATCAACCCTGAAGGGTTTGACGCCAGGAACCAGGGCCGCAACCTGGCTGGCACGGTAGAGGTTTGGAGCCGAGACAAAACCTGAAACACGGCGCAGAAAAAACAAGCGGTCACTATCCAGCCGACTCTGATCACGCAAATCCTTGAGGCTCAGATAGCGCAGATCAGAGCGCCTGAAAATGCGAGCACCTAACAGATAAGGTAACGAGACAAGCACACTTCTCACGATCTCCAGGAACTTGTTGCCCAGCTGCCAAGGAGCCGGCCGCCCATCAACCGGAGCGCCAGCAGGCAAGAGAGCAGGGTCGAAGCGATCCACCAAACCGTCAACGCCTTCAGCCTGACGATGACCGCCAGGACGGCGTTGAGGCCTGGAATCCTGCGGCAGCCCGAACTGCGTCAGAAGCCAGATTTCAGCGCCAGCCTCTGCAAGACAATGGATCAATCCCTTGGAATAGACGGCAATCCCGCGGTGCTCGACTTGCTCGAGGTCATACGCAGTGATCAGAATTCGCATTAAAAAATATAATCTCGGCCAGAGCCAGGCGTCATGCTCAACCCTTGCATTGCCGCCAGACCATTGATCCCTGGCGTCATTGAAGCATCCTGATCAGATCATCAAGTGCAGCAAGGGGGATCCGTTGATCGTCGGCCGGCTGGGACGCCAGAGACCGCAGCCGCAGCTGGGCGCTGGCGACCTCCTCCTCACCGATCACGGCGACCCAGGGAGCGCCGCTGCGCTCTGCACGCTTCAACTGCTTGCCGAAAGCGCTGCCACTGGCGTCGCGCTCCACGGCCAGTCCCAGCCGCCGCAGGGCCACCGCCAGGGCCAGGCCAGCCCGTTCGGCAGCTTCACCCCGGCTCACCACGTACAGATCGGGGACGGGCGCCGCCAGGACGAGCGCACCGGACGTGAGGCGCTGCTGCAGCAGCAGCACCAACCGCTCCATGCCCAGGGCCCAACCGATCGCCGGGGTCGGTGGGCCGCCAAGCTGCTCCACCAGGCTGTCGTAACGGCCACCGCCACAGACGGTGGCCTGGGCACCCAGCTGGCTGCTGGTGATTTCGAACGCGGTGTGGCTGTAGTAATCAAGCCCCCGCACCAACCTGGGGTTCAGCACAAAGGGGATGTTGAGCGCGTCCAGCGCCTCCTGCACCTGGCTGAAGCGGTCCCGGCTCTCGGGGCTGAGGGCATCGGCCAGGGTCGGGGCGCCGGCCAGCAGGGCCTGGGTCTCGGGGTGCTTCGAATCGAGCACCCGCAACGGATTGGTGTGGATGCGTGCCTGGGAGTCGGCATCCAGCTGGGCGTGATGGGCCTCGAGCCAGGTCACCAGCTGGTCGCGGTAGCCGGCCCGGTCTGCGGAGCTGCCCAGGCTGTTGAGCTCGAGGGCCAGACCGCCAACGCCAAGATCGGCGAGCAGATCCCAGGCCAGGGCGATCACTTCGGCATCGCTGGCCGCATCGGCCACGCCCAGCCATTCGACGCCGATCTGATGAAACTGCCGCTGGCGGCCAGCCTGGGGCCGCTCGTAGCGAAACATCGGACCGCCGTACCAGAGGCGCTGGGCCCCCTGGCTCAACAGGCCGTGCTCGATCGCGGCGCGCACCACCGAGGCCGTGCCCTCGGGGCGCAGGGTGCAGCTGCGCTCACCGCGGTCGACAAAGGTGTACATCTCCTTGCCCACCACGTCGGTGGCCTCACCGATGCCGCGGGCAAACAGCTCGGTGTGCTCAAGCAAGGGCGTGCGGATCTCGGCCACACCGGCGCGGCCGAAATGACGCCGGGCGTGGGCCTCGATGTGCTGCCACAGAACAATCTGCTGCGGCAGCAGATCGACCATGCCGCGAAGGCTCTGAAGCTTGTTCACCGGCTCAGCCCTCGCCGACGCGCCAGACCTTGAGCCCGGCTGCCCGCGCCCCGCTGGCATCGCAGATCGCCCGGGCATCAAACAGCCAGGCCGGCTGGCGCATCAGGGCGGCAAGAGCTGGCCAGTCGAGGACGGTGAACTGCTGCCACTCGGTGAGCACCAGCACCGCATCGGCCCCGCGCACCGCCGCCTCGGGCGATGGGGCCACCTGCCAGACCCCCTCGCCGCTGAGCACGTTGCCTTCAGGGGGGTGCTGAGGTGGCTGGCCCAGATCCAGGGTCATCTGCTGCATCGACACTTTGGGGTCAAAAATGGCCAGCTGGGCGCCTTCTTCGAGCAGGTCGGCGCAGATGCGGATCGCCGGGGTCTCGCGGGTGTCGTTGGTGTCGGCCTTGAAGGCGAACCCCAGCACCGCGATGCGTTTGCCCGTGACGGTGCCGAACAGGTTCTGCACCACCTTGGTGCTGATGCGGTGCTGCTGCCAGGAGTTCAGGCTGACCACCGACTCCCAGTAGGCCGCCACATCGTCGAGGCCGTAATGGCGGCACAGATAGACAAGGTTCAGAATGTCCTTCTGAAAGCAGCTGCCACCGAACCCGGGTCCGGCCTTGAGAAACTTGGGGCCGATACGGCTGTCGGCACCGATCGCCCGCGCCACCTCGCGCACGTCGGCACCGGTGGCCTCGCACAGGGCGGCGATGCTGTTGATCGAGCTGATGCGCTGGGCCAGAAAGGAGTTGGCCGTGAGTTTGGAGAGCTCGCTGCTCCAGACGTTGGTGCGCAGGATCCGCTCGGTGGGCACCCACTGCTGATAGATCGACGCCAGCGCTTCGATCGCCGCGGGGTCTTCACCCCCGATCAGCACCCGATCGGGGGCCTCGAGATCGCCAATCGCCGTGCCCTCGGCCAGAAATTCGGGGTTGGAGAGCACCTCAAACGACTTGCGCGAGCCGGGGGACTCGGTCTCGGCGGCACCAAGAATGGTCTTGATCACCGCGGCGGTGCGCACCGGCAGGGTGCTCTTCTCGACCACGATCGTGTGGCCCTGGGCCGCTGCCGCCACCTGGCGCGCTGAGGCCTCGATCCAGCGCAGGTCGCTGGCCTGGCCGGCCCCGATGCCCTTGGTCTTGGTGGGGGTGTTCACCGACAGAAAGACCATGTCGGCCTGGGCGATGGCCGCGTCGACCGCGGTCGAGAAGTGCAGGTTGCGGCCGCGGCAACGGCCCACCACCGCATCGAGGCCGGGTTCATACACCGGCAGCCGGCTCAGATCCGGATCGTTCCAGGCGGCGATGCGGGCCGCGTTGAGGTCGACGACGGTCACCTGAATGTGGGGGCACCGGTCGGCGATGACCGCCATCGTCGGACCACCCACATACCCGGCACCGATGCAGCAGATCGACTGAATCGCGATGCTCATGCCTGCAGGACCTCGCGGAAGTGGGCAATGGTGGGCTCCAGCCCCTGCTCCAGGGGCACCGTGGGCTGCCAGCCCAGCTCACGCTGGGCCAGATCGATCACGGGCTGGCGCTGCATCGGATCGTCCTGGGGCAGGGGCTTCTCGATCAGGGCCAGACCTGGATCGATGCGATCGCGCACCAGTTCGGCCAGCTGGCGGATCGTGAACTCGCCGGGATTGCCCAGATTGATCGGCCCCGTGTGGTCCCCATTCATCAGGCGGATCAGGCCCTCCACCAGGTCATCGACATAGCAGAAACTGCGGGTCTGCCGGCCATCGCCGTAGAGGGTCAGGGGCTCACCGCGCAAGGCCTGCACGATGAAATTGCTCACCACCCGGCCGTCGTTGGGCAGCATGCGCGGGCCGTAGGTGTTGAAGATCCTCGCCACGCGGATCGCCACCCCGTGCATGCGGTGGTAGTCAAAACACAGGGTCTCGGCGATGCGCTTGCCCTCGTCGTAGCAGCTGCGGATGCCGATGGTGTTGACGCAGCCCCGGTAACTCTCGGGCTGGGGATGCACCTCGGGATCGCCGTACACCTCGCTGGTGCTGGCGAGCAGCAACCGCGCCCCCACCCGCTTGGCCAGGCCAAGCATGTTGGCGGTGCCCAGGAAGCTGGTCTTGGCGGTCTTGATCGGGTTGAACTGGTAGTGCACCGGGGAGGCAGGGCAGGCCAGGTGCCAGATGCGGTCCACCTCAAGGCGGATCGGTTCGGTCACGTCGTGCCGGATCAACTCAAACCGCGGATGGCCAATCCACCGGGCCACGTTGGCCTTGCGACCGGTGAAATAGTTGTCGAGGCAGATCACCTCGTCGCCGGCCTGCATCAGCCGATCGACCAGGTGCGAGCCCACGAAACCGGCACCGCCGGTCACCAGATGGCGCAACAAGCTCATAGACGCACAGCTTCGCGGTTGGCAGCCAGCTGGGCAGCGAAGTCGCCGTAGGTGCTGGCCAGCCCATCCTGCAGGGTGATGCGGGCGCGCCAACCCAGCGCAGCCAGGCGGCTCACATCCAGCAACTTGCGCGGGGTGCCATCGGGCTTGCCGGCGTCCCAGGTGATGGCGCCCTCAAAACCAACGACCGACGCCACGGTCTCGGCGGCCTCGCGAATGGTCACATCGACGCCGGTGCCCACATTGAGATGGTTGAGCGGACCCAGATCCTCGCCGGCCGCTCCCCGGCCGCGGGGGGCATCGTCAGCCGCCGGATCCCAGTGCTCGAGGGCAAACACCGCCGCTTCGCCGAGATCGTCGACGTGCAGAAACTCGCGCATCGGTGTGCCCGTGCCCCAGCAGACCACGCCGGAGGCGTTGGCCTCCCGTGCCTCGTGAAAACGGCGGATCAAGGCCGGCAGCACGTGACTGCCCGTGGGGTGGTAGTTGTCGCCCGGCCCATAGAGATTGGTGGGCATCAGGCTGATGGCATCGAAGCCGTGCTGCCGGCGCAGGGCCTCACACAGCTTGAGCCCCGCGATCTTGGCCACCGCATACCACTGATTGGTGGGCTCGAGGGCCCCGGTGAGCAACGCCTCCTCAACGATCGGCTGGGCGGCCAGCTTGGGGTAGATGCAGCTGCTGCCCAGGAACAGCAGTCGCCGCACACCGCTGCGCCAGGCCGCCTCGATCACGTTGGTCTGGATCCTGAGGTTCTCCAGCAGAAAGTCGGCCGGGTAGGTGGCATTGGCGTGGATACCGCCCACCTTTGCTGCCGCCAGCACCACCACCGCGGGCTGCTGGGCGGCGAACCAGCGTTCGACCGCCTGGAGATCCAGCAGGTCAAGCTGCTCGCGGCCGGCCGTCAGCAAGGCCCCGCCCCGGTCAGGGTTGCCATAGCCAGCCCTGAGCAGCGCCCGGCAGATGGCACTGCCGGCCATGCCCCGATGCCCGGCCACGACGATGCGATCAGCAGGGCTGATCAAAGGAACCAGCACCGCACTCATGGCTGCGCGGGCGAGACCGCCAACGGATTGGTGGGCGGGTTCTCCATCGAACCGACCACGTTGAAACCCTTGCGGCGCAGCAGGGCCTCTTTGGCGGCTTCTTCTTTGTCAGCAGCGACCATTTCGGCCACCAGCTCCTCGAGGGTGGTGGTCGGGGTCCAGCCGAGCTTCTCCTTGGCCCGGGTGGGGTCCCCCAGCAGGGTTTCGACCTCGGCAGGCCTGAAGTAGCGCGGGTCGATGCGCACCACCACGGCGCCGGTGTCGCTGCGGGAGCCGGTCTCGGAGACCCCCTCGCCGCTCCAGGTGAGGGGGCCCCAGCCCAGCTCGGCCGCCGTGAGCTCGATGAAGCGGCGCACCGACTCCTGACGGCCGGTGGCGATCACAAAGTCTTCGGGGATGCCCTGCTGCTGCAGCATGCGCCACTGCATCTCGACGTAGTCGCGGGCGTGACCCCAGTCGCGCAGCGAATCGAGGTTGCCCATGAACAGGCACTGATCCAGGCCTGCATCGATGCGCGCCAGGCCCCGGGTGATCTTGCGGGTCACGAATGTTTCACCCCGGCGCGGTGATTCGTGGTTGAACAGGATGCCGTTGCAGGCATACATGCCATAGCTCTCGCGGTAATTGACCGTGATCCAGTAGGCGTAGAGCTTGGCCACCCCATAGGGGCTGCGTGGATAAAAGGGCGTGGTCTCTTTTTGCGGGATCTCCTGCACCAGGCCGTAGAGCTCACTGGTGCTCGCCTGGTAAATGCGGGTCTTGGCGCTCAGCCCCAGAATCCGCACCGCCTCAAGAATGCGCAGGGTGCCCAGGGCATCGCTGTTGGCGGTGTATTCAGGCGACTCAAAACTCACCTGCACATGGCTCTGGGCACCCAGGTTGTAGATCTCATCGGGCTGCACCTGCTGAATGATGCGGATCAGATTGGTGCTGTCGGTGAGATCGCCGTAATGCAGCACCAGCCTCGGATCACGCTCGTGGGGGTCCTGATACAGGTGATCGATGCGATCGGTGTTGAAGCTGCTGGCACGCCGCTTGATGCCATGGACCACGTAGCCCTTCTCGAGCAGCAGCTCGGCCAGATAGCTGCCGTCCTGGCCGGTGATGCCGGTGATCAGTGCGACCCGCCCACTGCCATCACCAGCCACGCTGCCGCCGAGAACCACCACACCACCCCCTTGAGCCATGGGGCGATTCTGCAGGACAAACGCCTGCCAGAGTCAGCTGTGGTCGCCGCACCCCCATGGCCCATCTGCTGATCACCGGAGGGGCGGGCTTCATCGGCAGTCATACAGCCCTGGTGCTGCTGCAGGCCGGGCACAGCCTGGTGGTGCTCGACAACTTCTCCAACAGCAGTCCGGAAGCCCTGCGCAGGGTGGCCGAGCTGGCCGGTCTGGATCCCGACAGCGCTCGCCTGCAGGTGATCGCAGGCGACATCCGCAGCGCTGCGGATCTGGATCGTGCTCTGGGCGCAGCGGCCCCGAGCGGGGAGCGGGTGGCCGGGGTGATCCACTTCGCCGGGCTCAAGGCGGTGGGCGAGTCGGTGCAGCAACCGCTGCGCTACTGGGACGTGAACGTCAACGGCAGTCGCCTGCTGGTGGAGGCGATGCAACGCCACAGTTGCCGCACCCTGGTGTTCAGCAGCACCTCGACGGTCTACGGCGAACCGCAGCGGTTCCCGATCACCGAAAGCTGCGTGACCGATCCGAGGCACCCCTACGCCCAGACCAAGCTGGCGGTCGAGTGGATGCTGCAGGCCCTCGAGACCAGCGAAGCGGGCTGGTGCATCGGCCGTCTGCGCTACTTCAACCCGGTAGGAGCCCATCCGAGCGGTCGCATCGGCGAAAACCCCCTGGGGGTTCCCAACAACCTGTTCCCGTTCATCACCCAGGTGGCCAGTGGCCAGCGGCCCCTGCTGCGGATCTTCGGTGACGACTGGCCCACGCCCGATGGCACCGGCATCCGTGACTACCTGCATGTGATGGATCTGGCCGAGGCCCATGGCCTGGCTCTCGACTGGTTGCTGCAACACCAGCGCAGCCTGCCGGTGCTGAACCTGGGCACCGGCCGCGGCCTCAGCGTGCTCGAGGTGGTGCAGGCCTTCGAGACGGCGACGGGCCGCACCATTGCCAGGGAGCTCACAGGACGCCGCGATGGCGATGTGGCCCGGCTCGAGGGCTGCCCCGCGTTGGCTGCCGCCACCCTGGGCTGGCGGGCCAGCCGCAGCCTCGAGCAGATGTGCCGTGATGGCTGGACCTGGCAGAACGCCAACCCGCGGGGTTATGGCGGCTGACCCTGAAGGACAGCATCTGATCCTGGCGGGGGGCGGCCACAGCCACGCCCTGCTGTTGCGGCGCTGGGCGATGCAGCCTCGGCAGCGGCCGCGGGCCTGGATCACCCTGGTGAGCCGCAGCTCCACGGCGCTCTATTCAGGGATGGTGCCGGGCCTGGTGGCAGGGCTCTACAGCCACCAGCAAGGCGCCATCGACCTCAGACACCTGGCCCAGCAGGCAGGCGTCAACCTGATCGTGGCCGAGATCAGCGGCCTCGACCTCGACGGCCAACGGCTGCTGCTGCAGGGCCGGCCACCGCTGCGCTTCGACTGGCTCAGCCTCGATGTGGGTGCGGAGACCAACAGCGAGGCACCCGCCACAGCGGCCCTGCCGGTCAAACCGCTGGAGCCGTTTCTGAGCTGGTGTGCGCAGCAACAGGACACCCACGCTGTCAGGGTGCTGGGCAGCGGCGCCGCCGCCGTTGAGGTGGCCCTGGCGCTCCGGGCACGGGGCCTGCGGCCCTGGCTGCAGACACACGCACGCGGACTGGATCTGGGTTCAATCCGCGCCAACAAGCTGCTGGCGCGGGTGCTGCTCGAAGCCGGCATCGTTTGCCAGGGGTCCAGCGCCGCCGAAGGGGCGTCCGGTGCGATGCCCACCATCGCCTGCACCGGCAGCCGGGCACCGCACTGGCTGGCGGGCGGCGGCCTGCCAACGGGCGAGCGGGGGCGGGTGCAGACCGCCGCGACCCTGCAGGTCTTGGGCCGGCCCGCGATCTTCGCCACCGGTGACTGCGCCGTGATCGCCGCCAACCCGCGGCCGCCCTCAGGCGTCTGGGCGGTGCGGGCCGCACCGGTGCTGGCGATCAACCTGCAGCGCGCGCTGACGGGGCGCCCCCTGCGGCGCTGGCGGCCGCAACGCCGGGCCCTGCAACTGCTGGGTGATGGCGGTGCAGCCGGCGCCCCCAGGGCCATCGCCCTCTGGGGGCCACTGGCCCTGGGGCCCAGCCGCTGGTTGTGGCAGATCAAAGACCGGATCGACCGCCGCTTCATGGCGGGTTTGGAGAGCGGCGGGTCTGCCATGGCTGGTGCCGACGCGAACGCCATGGCCTGCCGGGGTTGCGCCGCCAAGGTGGGCGCTGCAACGCTCGAAACCGCCCTGCAGCAACTCGAATCCCCAGGTGGCAGAAGCCAACAGGCACGGCAGCCCCTGGACCAGGACGATGCCGCCGTTGTGGGATCTGGCCCCGGCGGGCAGTGGCTGCTGCAGAGCGTGGATGGCTTTCCGGCCCTGGTCAGCGATGCCTGGCTCAACGGTCGCCTCACGACCCTGCACGCCTGCAGCGACCTGTGGGCCTGCGGGGCGCAGCTTGAAAGCGCCCAGGCCGTGGTGACACTGCCGGTGCTGGGGCCGCGTCTGCAGAGCGACCTGCTGCACCAGACCTTGGCCGGGGTGCGCTCGGTGCTCGATCCCCTGGGGGCGCGACTGATCGGTGGCCACACGCTCGAAGCGCGTGACGCCATCGCCGGTGCCGGGCTGAGCCTGGTGCTCACGGTCAACGGCAGTGCCCCAGCCGGGCGCCTGTGGCCCAAAGGCCCCCTGCAGCCCGGTGATGCCCTGATCCTGGTGCGACCGATCGGCACCGGGGTGTTGTTTGCGGCGGCCATGGCCGGCGCGGCGCAGGCCGGCTGGATTGACGGGGCACTGGCCGTGATGCAGCAGAGCCAGGCGCCGCTGGTGGCACTGCTGGCCGCCCACGGCTGCAGGGCCTGCACCGACATCACCGGCTTCGGCCTGCTCGGCCACCTGGGCGAGATGCTCGCGCCCGCTGGCGACGGCGCAACAACCCATCAGGCAACAGAAACCCGCCTGCACCTGGACACCGGCGCCCTGGCCGCCCTCGCCCTGCCCGGCGCCCTGGAGCTGTTGGGGGCGGGGCACGCCAGCACCCTGGCCCCGGCCAACGGGCGCGCCCTGACCCTGCTCGAAGGGCCCGTTGCCCTGCGTGAACCAGCCAGTGCAGCCCTGCTGCAGCTGCTGATCGATCCCCAGACCTGCGGCCCGCTGCTGGCGGCCCTGCCCGCCACACGCGCCCCCAAGGCGTTGGCTGCCCTGCATCACCTGGGGTTCGACCAAGCCGCAGTGATTGGTCAGGTGATGGAGCTGTAGGGCTGAGCCCACAGCAATCCAGTCATGCTGGGGTGGTGCATGCCAGCCCTGGTGCCGCAGGGCAGCGAGCAGCTCGACCGTGCCATGCGCCGAGCCGCTTCAAAAACCCGCCAGAATCCTGGCGCTTTTTTGGGGGCCAACCCAACAATCACCTCCAGAAGCGACCTAGATCAACGTCAGAACGGAGCCGGCGGCCACTGTTCGCAAGCGAGCGTCGTGATGCTCAGCAGCGTTCGGCAGCCAGTCGCTCAAAACGGAGCTGGCGCAGGCGTTGCCCCAACGCAGGGCCTGGAGACAGGCCCTCGGCCGCCATCAGCGCCGTGGCGCTGATTGGAGCCTGAATGTGGCGCCAACGCCACCACCAGCGCAGCAACGGCCTGCGGGGCAAGTCCTCAAGCGTGGACGCGCAACCCCCGGCCGCCAGCTCCAGGGCCACCGCATCCGGAGAGCAACCGGCAGCCTCGAGCCAATCGCTCCAGCGCCCAGCATCCCAACACCGGAGAGAGCTGGAGGCGCTGTGCTCGCCGACCTGAACACCAACAAGCCACCGCTGGCGCAGGGCGAGCCACTGGGCCAGCAGCTTGTGCTGGCGATGCGGCAGTTGCAGGCGTTGGGCCAGGGCGAGGGGATCAGCCGCCCCAGCCAGCAGGGCGGGCAGCAGAGGCAGACCCAGCCGCGCAGCCCGGTGCAGACGCCGCTGGAGCACTGGCTCTGGCTCCTGCTGCAACGTGGCATCAAGGAGTTGCAGGGCGCCCCAGCGCCGCAGTGCAGCCAAGGCCTGGGGCCACGGTTCGCGCTCAAGCAGCAGCTCAAACTCCATGCGCAGGCGCGTGCCCAGTGCCGACGGGGCCTGATCCGCCGGGTCACCGGGCTGCCAGCGCCAGGGCCATGCCGCCAGGGTGGCTCGCACCTGCAGCCGGGCTTCGGGTGCAAGCTCGAATCCGAGCCGCGCGGCATAGCGAGCCCCCCGCACCAGGCGGGTCGGATCATCGGCCACACTGCCGGCGTGCAACAGGCGCAACTGCCGGCGTTGCAGATCCTGCTGACCGCCATGGGGATCCAACAGAACCGCGGATCCGCTGCTGGCCGCATTGAGCAGCAGCGCCATGGCATTGATGGTGAAGTCACGCCGCGCCAGGTCGTCCTCCAGCGCACCGAAAGCCACCACGGGGTTGTCGCCCAGCTCGGGGTACTGCTCATGCCGGGCAGTGGCCACGTCAAGCAGCACGGCCACCTCCCCGACCCGCAGCTCAAGTTCGACGGTGCCGTAGGCGTTGTGCTCCCGGGCTGCCACAACTCCCGGCAGGCGCTGAACCAGCGCCGCCGCTGAGCCCTCAAACACAAGATCGAGATCAGGAAGACCGCGCCAGGGATCGTTGTGAACCCGATGCAACAACAGGTCCCGCACCGCCCCACCCACGAGCGCCAGCCGCTGGGTTCCTGCAGCAGCACGCAACAGACCAGGCAATTCAGCTGGCACACCAGGCAGCTGCGTGGGCAACAGCGGCGAGACCATCAGGCTTGAAGCGAGGCGGGTGGCTGACCCGAAGTGACCGCGCATTGCCATGACGCGACAGGATCAACCGCGCTGAACGCGGGCGGCCGCCACCATGACGGCATCGCGCAAGCAACGGAATCGGAGCGCATGATGGAGAAACCGGTTGCCAATACGGCAAACGGATCATGCCAAAGGTTGTTACGGGACAACATGTGACATGGAATTCTGCAACCGCCAGAAGACGGTCCAATCCCTGTCGAGGGCGTTGCTGCCGGGATGCGGCACCACCAGAGGCCACCAACGCGCCGCACACAGGCCACGAGCAGGCCTTGCGGATCGGATCCAGGATGAAAACGCCCACAGAACCGCAAGGCCATTTCTGAAACCGAGCGAGGCCATCGCTGTTTCATGCACGCAAACAGCCGAACAGTTCAAGCAACTCAAGAATTCAAACAGCTCAAGGAGCGCAAACAGATTCGACCAAGCGCTGCGCGAAGAACCTAACCAGCGCGGCTTCGCAATCAGATCTAGAATCAGCAGTATCAATTTAAAATCAAAAAACAGAGCCTCGACAACACTGGACATCATCTGCTGCAACTTCACCCGAGAGAAGGCGCGCCGACCAGCCATCGCACTCAGGCAAATCCGTTAACACCTCAGGCCATCAGGCAGCATGAAGTCATGAGCAACAGAAACAGTCCGATCACAATCGTCAAAAGCATCAGGTCCGCGATCCTGAAAATCCGCCACAAGCTCGAATACCGACTGCACACCAACTGTTCCTATGCGTTGCACAGACTTCAGGGGGGGTCCACACGCACACGGCTTCTGAAGTATTCAGCATTCAACTGGCAAACGCGACTCCCGCCAACCCGATCCAGGCTCGATCGGCATGCCATCTTCGTCGCTTATCACCCCGGCCAAGTTGCTCCGGAGAGCAATGTCAGCTACCTGCAGTCCCTGGTCAATTGTGGATTTCAGATCACCTACATCCACAATGGCCCTCTTGAAGCCGCCCTGAGAGAGCCAATCGAGCAATTCTGTACGCAGATCATTTGCCGAGAGAACATCGGCCAAGACTTTGGAGCCTGGAAAGACTGGCTGCTGGATGGATTCCAGCACCATCGCTTTCAAGAAGTTGAGTGGCTGTTGCTATGCAATGACAGCAACTTTTTCCTGGCCAACCATGCGCAAGCCTTTGAAAGCAAGTTCACAGCAGCGCTGTCAGACGATGCCGTTGACCTCATCGCCCTCAACAAAAATCTGGAATACACGCCCCACTATCAATCATACTTTACTTGCTATCACAGGCGAATCTTCTTCAGGCCCGACTTCGTCAAATTCTGGAATCAATACAGACCGCTCTCGAATCGGTACCACGCAATCAACAAAGGCGAGATCCAGCTGACCACGCAGATCACGCGATTGGCAAGATCGAAAATTTTGTACAACTGGTCCGACCTGTATGTTGAATTATCGCGCGACGCGCCCAAAAGATCAGAATTCTACAGCCAACTTCCCAAGGGCTGCATGTATCTTTCACAGCATAGCCCTGAGCACGGACTGACAGACACGGCGATCAGCAAGCTCGAGCTTCAGAGAGCATTCATGATTCTTGAACTTCACAACCCATCCCACGCGCTTGCCCTGTTCTTTGTGAAATACTGCAATTCACCTTTTCTCAAAAAGGACATCGTCAAACATGGCTGCTATTCAATCGCACAGATCACCGAACTGCTCATTTCTATCAATGTCAAAAAAGATTCCAGAGCGTGGAACGAAATTCTTAATTTGTTGATGCTTGCCAACAATTCAAGCTTCATCAATAATCCACAGCAAGCCCACGAGCAAGCGATTCCCATTCATGGCCAGCGCTTCAGGGGTCATGGCCCTCTCCTGAGCGACCTGGGGCTGGCCCCCGATGCATGAACCGGGGAACAGCATGAGCAGCGCACAGACGATCGAGCCCAAACCGCTGGCGCGACGGCAGACCATTCACATTCTGACCGTGAATTACTTCAGCTCACTTCTCGTTGCTGAGCTGTTGGAATCGATTCGGGACCTGGGGGATGAATCCATTGAGATTGTGATTGTCGATAATTCACCCAACGATGCGTCACTCAACGCATTGAGCGATCAATACAACGTCACGATCCTGAGACCGAACAACAATCTCGGCTTCGGCGAAGGATGCAATGTAGGACTTCGCCATATCCATCAACAGGACCCTGCGGCAGTGGTCTGGCTCCTGAATCCTGACACGAATTTACTGCCCAATGCCACGACGATCATCCGCAATGCGCTCAAGAGCCCTCCCTATCCAGCGGTGCTAGGAACCTGCATCAACACCCAGTTTGGTCAATCATGGTTTCGAGGTGGATCCTTCAATGCAATGCTTGGCCTGATTCCAGATGGCAACAGGCGTCCACGGCGAAAATGGGTCTCCAATGCGAGCATCTGCGAACCGTCTCAATGGGTCAGCGGGTGCAGCATGATCCTGGATCTGAGCAAATTTCCTGACGTCCCTGCGTTCGACAAAACGATCTTTCTTTACTACGAGGATGTCGACCTGTGCCTCAGACTGGCACGGGAGGGTCATGACACATACGTGACAAATGCCGTGCTCGTCGAACACGCCGTCTCAGCAACAACGGCGAAAAATCCACAGTCGATGTTTCGGCACGCAACATTCAGCAAACTCTACATTTTAAGCAAACATGCATCACGCATGGCAGTGGTGATGAATATTATCTATTTCACAATTCAACCGATTCTTGTTCCCCGTGGTCTGGCCCATCTCAAAGGTCGCCTTCAGGGGGTGATGGACTTTCTGAACCTGCACCTTGACAGCAACAGGCAACATTGATCCCGATCAAAGCGGCTCGATCGGTGCCAGCCGAGGGTCAAGAATTTTGGGGCCCATGCCCTCGAACTTGACGGCGATCGACACCTTCTGACCGCTGCCAAACAGGTGGGTGACCAGCCCTTCGCCAAACGCAGCGTGACGGAGGCGATCGCCGACGGCCCAGTCGCGGGCAGGTGCCGATGCCGACGGGCGCCGCCGCACGGCGTTGGCGGGAGCCCCGGCCGCCCCACCGGCGGCCACCCGCTGGCTGTCGTCACGATCGATGCGGGTCAGGCGCTCGAGCCGCTGCTCACGCCGGATCGCCGCACCGCCGCTGCGGGGCACGTCGCCCGAGAGCAGTTCGGCCGGCAGCTCCGAGAGAAACACCGACGGCACCGCCGGCTCACGCATGCCGCCCCACAGGCGCCGCTCACTGGCGTGCGACAGAAACAGGCGCTCCTTGGCCCGGGTGACACCCACGTAACAGAGGCGGCGCTCCTCTTCGAGCGAGGAGGGATCGTCGAGGGAGCGGTAGCTGGGAAACAGCCCCTGCTCCAGACCCACCAGAAACACCACCGGAAACTCAAGACCCTTGCTGGCGTGCAGGGTCATCAACGTGACCCGATCGGCAGCGGCATCCTTGTCGTCGGCATCGCTGGCCAGGGCAGCACTGGCCAGAAAACCCTCGAGGTCGCCGTCGTCGTTCTCTTCCTGGTATTGCAGGGCGGCGTTGACCAGCTCCTGCAGGTTGCGGCGGCGCTCCTCGGCCTCATCGGACCCGTCGGCGATCAGCTCGGCCACGTAGCCGCTCTGCTCCATCACCCGCTGCACCAGCTCGGAGGGCGCCGTGTCGGTGGTGCGGGCCTGCAGGTCGTTGATCAGCTCACAGAACTGCAGCAGCCCCTTGGCCGAGCGCCCGCCCAGCGAGCGCACCGCCTCGGCGTCGCGCACCACCTCCCACAGGGGCACCCCCAGCTGGGACGCCGCGTCGGTGAGCCGCTCGATCGTGGTCTTGCCGATGCCGCGGCGGGGCACGTTGAGGACCCGCAGCAGGCTCACGGTGTCGGCCGGATTCACCAGCAGCCGCAGGTAGGCGAGCACATCCTTGATCTCGCGGCGGTCATAGAAGCGCAGGCCACCCACCACCACATAGGGGATACCCCAGCGCACCAGGGCCTCCTCCAGGGCCCGCGACTGGGCATTGGTGCGGTAGAGCACCGCCATGTCGCCCCAACGCAGCTCATCGTGGGCGGCATCGAGCATGCGCATGCGGTGCACCACCGCCTCGGCCTCGGCGATCTCGTCGTCGCAGCGGGTGAGGCTGATCGGCTCACCCTCGCCGCGGGTCGGGCGCAGCACCTTGTCGATGCGCTCGCGGTTGTGGGCGATCAGGGCGTTGGCCGCTTCCAGGATCGTGGCCGTGGAGCGGTAGTTCTCCTCGAGCTTGACCATGGTGTTGCTCGTCTCGCCGGCAGCAGCACTGCCGGCCCCCATGCCACCGCCATCGCCGAAGTCTTCCTGGAAGCCCATCAGGATGCGGAAGTCGGCCGCCCGGAAGCTGTAGATGCTCTGGTCGGCATCGCCGACCACAAACACCGAACGGCCGCTCCAGTCGTCAAAGGCCTGGGGGTCGCGGCCATCGGCCACCAGCAGCTTGATCAGCTCGTACTGGGTGCGGTTGGTGTCCTGGTACTCGTCGACCAGCACGTGGCGAAAGCGGCGGTGCCAGTAGCTGCGGATCTGCTCGTTCTGGCGCAGCAGCTGCACCGGCAGCAACAGCAGATCGTCGAAGTCGAGGGCGTTGTTGGCCGCCAGGGCGCGGCGGTAGCGGCGGTAGGTCTCGGCCATCAGCTTGCCCCGCTGGCCGCCCACGTCGGCCTCGAGCTGCTCGGGCAGCCACAGCTGGTTCTTGGCATTGCTGATCGCCCAGCGCACCTTCTTGGGCTCAAAGCGCTTGGGATCAAGCTGCAGCTCCTGAACAACGATCTCCTTGATCAGGCTCTGCACGTCGTTCTCGTCGTAGATCGAGAACTGCCGCGTCCAGCTGAGGCCTTCAGGGTCGCGGTACTTGTCGATGTCAAAGCGCAGCAGCCGCGCAAACAGGGCGTGGAACGTGCCGATCCACAACTCCTTGATCACCTCGCGGTCGATGCGGAGGCGCAGCTGGCGCTGCTCGGCGGCCGGCAGGGTGCTCCAGGGCTGGCCGAACTGGCTCTGGGCCAGCTTCTGGGCCAGCAGCAGCTCGAGCCGCTCCTTCATTTCGCGGGCGGCCTTGTTGGTGAAGGTGACCGCCAGCAGCTCGGCCGGATCGACGCCGTGGTGGCCGATCAGGTGGGCGATGCGGTGGGTCAGGGCCCGGGTCTTGCCGCTGCCGGCGCCGGCCACCACCAGCAGGGGGCCGGTGTGGTGGTCCACCGCCCGGCGCTGGGCGTCGTTCAACCCCGAGAGAAAGGCGCTCATGCAGCCAGTGTCACCCCTCAGCGCCGCAGCTGCGCCAGCTTCTGCCGAACGCGTGACCACTGCAGTTGCAACCGGCTGGCCGAACGCAGGGGCGGCTCAGCGGCCAGCAACAGCCGATCCCAGTGCCGGTTGAGGAGCGCCAGAGCCCGTTGCCAACGCTGTTGCAGGCTGGCTTCGCCCAGATCCTCGAGCAGCCGTTGCAAGGCGGCAGGGTCGGCCTGCCAGCGGGCCGGGTGGGCCACCGCCGCCGTGATGCGTTCCACATCGGCGCCCAGGGTGCCCAGACCCAGCTGATGGCCGAGCACCCCGGGATCGAGGCAGTCGGCCAGGGCATGGTTGAGGCTGCTGAACACCACGCAACCGCAGGCCAGGGCCTCGATCGGCGGCAGGCCAAAGCCCTCGCTGACCCCGCGGCCACGCCAGTAATCGGCCGAGTCGTAGAGAACCACCGCCGCGCTGTTGAACAGCGCCACCAGATCGTCGACCCAGCCGGTCTGCACGTCAACGTTGAGACCACGGGCGCGCAAGGCCGGCACCAGCTGCTCGAGCACATAGGCGCTGCACTTGCGCCGCTGCACCAGCACATCGATCGGGCGACGCGCAGCCATGGCGGAGCCAGAGCCCGGCGCGGGCCGCTCGCCCCGGGCGATCCACTGGGGCTCGAGCGCGTTGGGCACCAGCAGCAGCGGAGCGCGCCCAGCCCGATCACCCCAGTAGCCCAGGGTGTTGCGGCTCACCGCCAACACCGGCACCCCAGGGGGCAGATCAAAGCCATAGCCGCTGCTGTGGGCGTGATAGGCCACAGCCCGCCCGCGCAGCCGCCGCAGGAGCCTCGGCACATCAAAGCCCCAACTCACGATCCAGAGGGCCTTGTCGGCATCGGGGCCGCCCAGCGACTCGGCGCGCAGCAGATCGTCGAGAAAGGGCTGATCGCTCTGACGCTCGCGGTAGGTGACCACCTCGGTGGGCGCCAGGGCGGCAACCAGACGCGCCGTCTGCAGCTCGACGGCAAGGCCACCGCAGCGAAAGCGGCGACCGGTACCCGGTACGAGAAAACGAAGGGTTCGCAAGCTCAGGCGGCAACAGCCTCGGTACTGCCGGCGCGCTGGCGGCGGGTCAGGAATCCGAACAGCACCTTGCCGATGGCGGCGATCAGGTTGCCCTCGAGCTCCTGGAACATCGTCATGTTCAGGTGGAAGGCGTGGTTGGCCTCCTCAACGATGCGGTCGGCCATGGCCTGGTCGATCGGCAGGTTGTCGAGGGTGGCGCGGTAGTTGGTCTTGAACCCCTTCTCGTCGGGAATCGCCTCGAACTCGTAGAAGCGCAGACCATCGTGCTCGCCCAGGCTCATCGCTTTCTGGGCGATGTTCTTGAGGATCTGGCCACCGCTCAGATCACCGATGTAACGGGTGTAGTGGTGACCCACCAGCAGCTCGGGGGCCTCCGCCGCCACCTGATGGATGCGGGCGACATACGCCTGCGCCGCCGGGGTCGCGCTGATCACGCCGCGCCAGGTCTCACCAAAATAGAAGGCCAGGTCCTGCTCGAGGGTCTCGCGACGGTTGAGCTCGGGGAAGCCGACAGGCCCCACCACGGGATGGCCAGCCGCCCGCAGCCGGCCGATCTCCTCCTCCATCGCCGTATAGACAAAGTAGAGATCCGCCACCAGGGTGCGGTAGCTGGCCTTGTCGACCACGCCTTTGAGAAAGCAGCTCACGAAACCGGTGTTCTCGGCCATCGTGTGGGACTTCTTGGTTCCCTCACGCAGCTGTGAGGCCAGGGCGACAGCCATGGTGAAGACGCTGATGCAGGCAGAACGGCCAAGTTAGGTGCACCATCGGGCCGGCGGAGCGCCTTGGTTGCGAAGGGTAAAGCTCGTAGCCGGGGCCGACTCAGGCCGCCTGATCGTGGGCGTCGTCGACCGAATCCGTTGGCTGGAGCCGCCCTTCGAACAGGGCGAACAGCTCGCGACACACCTGCTGCAGGCGATCGACCACCGGAGGCTCCGGCAGGTGGGTTCCGCTGGGCTGCCAGTCGCCGACCGTGGCCAGGCGCCAGCGCTCTGATTCATAGGTGAGACCCCGGATCACCACGCCCAACAGCCGGGGCCGTGAACCCGCCGGGCCGGGTGCGGTTCCGGCAGCCCGCAGGGGCGGATGCTCGAGCCGCAGCTGCACCAGCATCGAGCGGCACTGGTTGCGGGGATTCCAACCCGGAAAGTGAAACGAGAGATCGACGCTTTCGTCTTCAGCCCAGGCACGGGTCCACGGGTCATCGCGCCAGGGGGTCAGGTTGGCCCTGGCGGCCGGGAAGGTCTTGCGCACCAGAGCGGCTGCCGAGGCGATCACCTGGGCCAGATCGAGTGAGCGGGCCTGGTCGGCAGCGTTCATGCCCCCATCCTGAGGGGTGCCGCCAGGATCCGACAGGGCAGATCGGCAGTTGCCGACATCGCCGCCGTCCCGGCGATCCTGAATCGGCGGCAGGCCCAGCACAGCGACCGACCCTGGCGCCGATCACCAGCAACCTTTTGGGGCCCACCCGCAGGCATAGGCTCGCCCCAAGACCGATGCGCACGGGCCCTTCATGGCCAACTTCGAGAAGCTCACCGCGCCCACTGCAGGCACGGCCATCCGTTTTGAGAACGGCCAGCCGATCGTTCCCAACGATCCGATCATTCCGTTCATCCGCGGCGATGGCACCGGGGTCGACATCTGGCCCGCCACCCAGAAGGTGCTCGATGCCGCCGTGGCCAAGGCCTACGGCGGTGCCCGCCGCATCGAGTGGTTCAAGGTGTATGCGGGCGATGAGGCCTGCGACCTTTACGGCACCTATCAGTACCTGCCCGACGACACCCTTAAAGCGATCCGTACCTATGGCGTCGCCATCAAGGGACCCCTGACCACCCCGATCGGAGGCGGCATCCGCTCGCTGAATGTGGCCCTGCGCCAGATCTTCGATCTCTACTGCTGCGTAAGGCCCTGCCGGTACTACGAGGGCACCCCCAGCCCCCACAAGCGTCCCCAGGACCTTGATGTGATCGTCTACCGCGAAAACACCGAAGACATCTACATGGGGATCGAGTGGGAGGCCACCGATCCGGTCGGGATCGAACTGATCCAGCACCTCAATGCGGTCGTGATCCCGGCCAACGGCAAGCTCGGCAAACGCCAGATCCCCGCCGGGGCCGGCATCGGCATCAAGCCCGTCAGCAAGCACGGCAGCCAGCGCCACATCCGCAAGGCGATTCAGCACGCCCTCAGGCTCGAGGGCGACAAGCGCCACGTGACCCTGGTGCACAAGGGCAACATCATGAAGTTCACCGAGGGGGCCTTTCGCGACTGGGGCTATGAGCTCGCCACCACAGAATTTCGCGACGTCTGCGTCACCGAACGCGAAAGCTGGATCCTCGACAACCTCGACCGCAACCCCGGTCTCAGCGACGAAGCCAACGCCCGCATGATCGAGCCGGGCTACGACGCGCTCACGCCTGAGAAAAAAGAGGCGATCTGCAGCGAAGTCAGGGGCGTGCTCGATGCCATCGGCGCCAGCCACGGAGGCGGCCAGTGGAAGCGGATGGTGCTGGTCGATGACCGCATCGCCGACAGCATCTTCCAGCAGATCCAGACCCGCCCGCAGGAGTATTCGGTGCTGGCGACCCTCAACCTCAACGGCGACTACGTGAGCGATGCCGCCGCGGCCGTGGTGGGAGGCCTGGGCATGGCGCCGGGAGCCAACATCGGCGACAACGCCGCCATCTTCGAGGCCACCCACGGCACCGCACCCAAGCATGCGGGCCTCGACCGGATCAACCCGGGATCGGTGATTCTCAGCGGCGTGATGATGCTCGAGTATCTGGGCTGGCAGGAGGCTGCCGACCTGATCACCCAGGGCATCAGCGCCGCCATCGCCGGCAAGCAGGTCACCTACGACCTGGCCCGGTTGATGGAGCCGCCGGTGGAGCCGGTGAGCTGCAGCGGTTTCGCCGACGCGGTGATCAGCCATTTTTAAGGCGACGCCCGGCAGACTCAGGCGATGACCACGCCCACGACGCTGCCTGGCCTGCCGGCGGGAGCCACCGATCCCTGCGTGCACTGCGGCTTCTGCCTGCCCAGCTGCGCCAGCTACCTGGCCCTGGGCAGCGAAATGGACTCGCCGCGGGGGCGCATCCATGCGCTCAAGGCGATCGAAGCCGGGGAGCTCACGCTCGATGCCACGGTGGCCGGCCATTTCGACAGCTGCCTGGGCTGCCTGGCCTGCGTGAGCGCCTGCCCCTCGGGGGTGCGCTACGACCAGCTGATCGAGGCCACCCGGCCCCGGCTCAACGCCCCCGAACTGCGCAGCCCCGCCCAGCAGCTGTGGCGGCGTCTGCTGTTTGGCCTGCTGCCCTACCCGACGCGGCTGCGGGCCCTGCTGCAACCCCTGCGCGCCTATGCCGGCACGCCGCTGCAGGGGCTGGTGCGGGGCATGGGCCTCACCAAGGTGCTGGGCCCCCAGCTGGCGGCGATGGAACAACTCCTGCCCCCCCTCAGCACCGACAGCTTCAGCGACCGCCTGCCCCAGGTGATCCCGGCGGTCGGCGAGCGGCGCTACCGCGTGGGGCTGTTGCTGGGCTGTGTGCAACGGGTGTTCGACCCCGCCGTCAACGCCGCGACGGCGCAGGTGCTGGCGGCCAACGGCATCGAGGTGGTGGTCCCCCCCGGCCAGGGCTGCTGCGGCGCCGTGACCCATCACCAGGGCGAGGAGGCCCAGACCCGCGAGCTGGCCCAGGCGTTGATCGGCAGCTTCAATGGCGCGGGCCCCCTCGATGCGGTGCTGGTGAGCGCCTCGGGCTGCGGCCACAGCCTCAAGGCCTACGGGCGTCTGCTGGCGGATGCAGCGCCCGGGCTCGCCGCAGCGGCCGCCCAACTGGCCGACAACGCCTATGACGTGCAGGAATTTCTGGCCCGCGTGGGGCTCACAGCCGAATTTGAGGCAAGCCTGAAGCCCCTGACTCACCCAGACGGCAGCCCTGCCAGCGCCGATCGCCCCCTGACGCTGGCCTACCACGATGCCTGCCACATGCTGCATGGCCAGGGCATCAGTGCCGCACCGCGGCAGCTGCTGCAGGCCATTCCCCACGTGCGGTTGCGCGAACCGCTCGAGCAGGGGGTGTGCTGCGGCAGCGCCGGCATCTACAACCTGGTGCAGCCGGCCGAAGCCGAGCTGCTGGGGGCCCGCAAGGCCGATGACCTGCGCGGCACCGGCGCCCAGATCGCCGTGAGCGCCAACATCGGCTGCAGCCTGCAGCTCCGGCGCCACCTGGCGGAGCTGCCCGTGCAGCATCCGATGCAGTTGCTGGCCCAGAGTTACGGCGCCGGCAAGGCCACCTAGCCGATGGCCACCCCTGCAGCCACCAGCCCCGGCCGCCTGCAGAGCGTGCTGGGACTGGGCTTCGGGCTGGCGGGAGCCGTGGGCGGCACCATCGGCGCGGGCATTCTGCGCACCCCGGGCCTGGTCGCCGCCCAATTGGGCGATCCCTGGCTGATCTGGACCGCCTGGATCGTCGGCGGCCTGTATGCGCTGCTGGGAGCCGTGGCCGTGGCCGAGCTGGCCGCCGCCCTGCCGCGGGCCGGTGGCTGGTGGGTCTATGCCGAGCGCGCCTTCGGGCGGCGGATGGGCCTGGTCACCGGCTGGACCGACTGGCTGGCCCATTGCATCGGCCTGGCCTGGGTGGCCACCACCGCCGGCGACTATGGCGCCGCCCTGCTGCCTGCCGGACTGCTGCCTGCCGGGCTGGGGTCGAAGGTCCTGGCCCTGGCCGTGATCGGCCTGTTCAGCCTGATCCAGCTGCGGGGGGTCAGGGCGGGCAGCACCAGCCAGGAACTGCTCAGCCTGGCCAAGGCGGGAGCATTCACGGTGCTGGTGGTGGCCTGCTTCGTGCTGCACCCCGCCGCTGGCACTGCCCCGCTGGTGGCAGCCACGGACCCGGCCCCCGGCATTCCCGGCGGTGCAGCCCTGCTGCTGCCGGCGGTGGTGGCCCTGCAGGGGGTGATCACCACCTACGACGGCTGGGCCAGCCCGGTCTATTTCGCCGAAGAGTTCAGCGATCCGGCACGGGACCTGCCGCGCTCGCTGATCGGTGGGGTGCTGGCGGTGCTGGTGCTCTACCTGCTGATCAATGCGGGCCTGCTGCGGGTGTTGCCGCTGGAGGCCCTGGCGCACTCGAGCCTGCCGGCGGCCACGGCAGCCACCGTGCTGATCGGCAGCGCCGGCGGCCTGGTGATCAGCGTGGTGGCCCTGGTGGCCCTGCTCGGGCTGGTCAACACCGCGATCATGGCGGCCCCACGCATTCTCTATGGACTGGCCGAATCAGGACTGCTGCCCCTGCCGGCCCTCGCCGGCGTGAACAGCGGCGGCACCCCGGCGACGGGGCTGCTGCTGACCGCGGCCAGCGCCGCAGCCCTGGTGCTGGTGGGCAGCTTCGAGCGGTTGCTGGCCATGGGGGCGGTCCTCTACGTGGGGTTGCCGCTGGTCGGCATGGCCTCGTTGCTGGCCCTGAGGCTTCAGGAACCCGCGTTGCCACGGCCCTTTGGCTGCTGGGGCTACCCGCTGACCCCGCTGCTGATCGCCGCTGGATCCCTGGCGTTCGTGTTGGCCGCGGTGACCGCCGACCCGCTCAGCAGCCTGGCGGCCCTGGCCCTGGCTCTGGCCGGGGCTGCTCTGCCTGCATCAGCGCCAGGGCTTGCTGCAGCGTCTGGGCATCCCCCAGATTCCCCGGACAGGTGAGCACCGGCAGATCGCCCGCCAGCACCAGCGAGAGCCCGGGCAGCAGCTGACCCTGCAGAGCCACGCTGCAGCAGCCCAGGCCGCTCTCGAGCAGGGTGTGGCTGGTGATCCCCCCCTTGCTGAGCACAAAACCGAGCCGGGGGGCCAGGGCCCCGACCAAGCGGGCCATCAACGCCGCCAGCTCCAGGCCCAGGCGTCGGCGCTCGCCGCTGCTGCGGCAGGGCAGCTCACCTCTGGAGCTGGCCAGCACCGGGGTCTGGCCCGCGGCGAGCACCCGGTGCAGCTGGGCGAGCCAGGCAGCCTCGAGCGAAGCCAGCAGCTCGCCGGGGGCAGGCCCCTCGAGCACACGGGCCAGCCGAGGCACCTCGATCTCGATCAACCGGCAGCGGGCATCAACCGCCAGCAGGTGGGCCAGCTGGGCATCGGCCAGGGGCACATGGGAGCCCACCAGCACCAGCCCGGGCCCTGGGCGACCGGAGCCATCGCGGCGGCGCAGGGCGGCCAGGCGGGGGCCCGCCAGGGGCGGCTCACCGAGTTCTGACCCCACCAGGGCGTTGAGCAGGCTGGCGGCCGACTGGAACAGAAACCGCCGGGGCCGCCCCCAGCGCGCCGCAGCGGCAGGCGTCATCAGCGCCAGCGCTGCAGCGGCAAACGCCGCCAGGTGGTGGGGCCGCACCGCATCCACCACCACCCAGGCCCTGGGGGGCAGGTCGGCCAGCCGGGCCACCAGGGCCTCGGGATCGGCCTCGAGGTCAGCGAGGGCGAGGCGCTGCACCGCCGCCGCCGGCACCCGGCCACCGCTCTTGACTTCGATGTAGGCCGCCAGATCGCTGGTGCCGTAGCCGAACAGGCCGTCGCGGGCAAAGGCACTGGTGTGCACCGGCTGGCCATGGAGCAGGTGGATCCCGTCGACGGTGGTGCGCCCCCCGGGCAGAAAGGCCGGCACCAGAAAGCGGCCATCAACGGCATCTTGCCCGCCCAGCAGCTCCTGCTCGATCACCTCCAGCTCAAGCGGAAAATGGCCCCGCAGGGTCGAATCGCCGCGGCTCACCAGCACCAGGGGCTGCAGACGGGCGGCCAACCTGGCGTCCTCAGAGGCAATCCGTCTGAGGGCCTCGCCCAGGCTGCGGCAGATGCCGGCGACCCGCTCTCGCGCCGCAGCGGGCTCCAGCGCACGGCTGTTGGCCAACACAAACAGCAGCGGCGACGGGTGCTGCAGACCCTGGCGCAAGGCGACGGCATCGGCCCGCAGCAGCAGCGGGCAACCGTGCACCGTCTGGGAGCCGGTGGGGTCGTCGTCGAACACCACTACCTTCATGGCACCATCGTGCCGTGACGGTTCTTGTTCCCCCGACCCTGAGCGCGCTGCAGGAGCAGGTGCGGCAGCTGCACGCCGACGCCACGCCCTGGCTGCCGGCGGGTCTGGGCAGCCGGCTCGACTGGGGTTCGCCGGTGCAGGCCGACAGCCTGGTGATCAGTGGTCGGGCCCTGGGTGGCATCCGCAGCCACAACCCCGACGACTTCACCGTGACGGTGGCCGCGGGAACGCCCCTGGCTGAACTGCAGCAGGCGCTGGCAGCCCAGCGCCAGTGGTTGAGCGTGGATCGGCCCTGGGGCGGCCCCGACACCAGCATCGGCGGCCTGATCGCCCGCGGCCTCAGCGGTGGCTACCGCCAGCGCTACATGGGCCTGCGCGATCAGCTGCTGGGCATCCAGCTGCTGCGCAGCGACGGCGTGCTGGCCCGGGCGGGCGGCCAGGTCGTCAAGAACGTGGCGGGCTACGACCTGATGCGTCTGCTCACGGGCAGCTGGGGATCGCTCGCGCTGATCACCGAGGTGACCCTGCGCACCCAGCCGATCCCGCCGCAGCGGCGTTGCCTTGTGGTGCAGGCCGGACTCAGCACACTGCAGGAGCTGAGTCGCTGGCTGCTCAACGCAAGCCTGAGCCCTGAACGCATCGACCTGTGGAGCGGCAGCCTGGCCGCCGCCGCCGGCCGGCGCGACCAGCCCCTGCTGCTGCTGAGCCTGGCCAGCATCGACGCCACCACCCTTGATGAGCAGATCCGCTGCATCGGCGAACGCGCACCGGATCTTGAGGTGCTCGACGACGCCGCTGCCGCAGACCTGCTCGACGCCGAACTGGGTCCCGGCGCTGCCACCTGGCTGCTGCGGCTGGCGGTGCCACCCGCCCAGGCCTGCAACCTGCTGGCCAGCGACGCCCTGCAGGGGATACCGCTGTGCCTGGCGGCCGGCAGCGGCATCGGCGACGGCTGGGCCAGTGGGGCAACGCTGGCGCGGCACCGGGTCGAAGCGCTGCGCCGACACTGCCAGTCGCTGGGGGGCTACCTGAGCGTGTTGCGCCAGCCCACACCCGCCCCCGGCAGCGAGCCGGTCCCGGCCTGGCTCGACGCGCCGGCCAGACCCTTGATCGAAGCCGTCAAACGGCAGTTCGACCCGAAGCAACAGCTGGCTCGGGGCCGCCTGCCGGGTGTGGCGCAGCCTGCAGGCTGACGGGGTCGGAGTCGGGCGCGGCTGCCAGCGCCGCCAACCAATCCAGCAGCTCGCGGTTGACCTGGTCGGGCACCTCGTCGTGGGGGCAGTGACCCGCCTCGAGCACCACCTCGCTGGTGCGCGCCGGGGCGTGCCGTTGAAACGCCGCCCGCCGGCCGGGCGCATTGATCCAGGGGTCACGGATACCCCAGAGCAGCAGCAACGGACAGCCCAGCTGGGCAAACAGCTCATCGAGGGGCTGGCCGCGGGGGATGTCAAACACCGTGCGAAACACCCCGAAGGCGCCCGGATCGCGCGACGGCCGCAGGATCGCCTGCACCAGCTCCTCATCGACATTGGTGCGGTCGATGTACACCTGGTTCAGGGTGCGGCGCACCGTCGCGGGGCGGCGCAGATTCTCAAACAGCAGCCGCTGCAGCACAGGACTCTTGAGCAAGGCGCCACCGATGGTCTGGCGGGCGATGGCACCCCACCCCTTGGGCGGCGCCTGCTCGTCGGAGAACGGCCCGGCGGCGTTGAGCAGCACCACTCCGGCAGACTGGTCACCCAGGGCCACGCCCGCAGCCAGCGCGGCGAAGCCCCCCAGCGAATTGCCCACGAGCACGGTGGGGCGGCCGATGCGCTCGCGCACGTAGGCGGCCAACTGGTCGCACCAGAGCGCCCCGCCATAGGTGAGCCCGGCAGGTTTGGCGCTGCGGCCGAACCCCAGCAGGTCGATGGCGTGAACCTCATGGGTGCGGGCCAGCACCGGCAGGTTGTGGCGCCAGTGGTCGGTGGAGGCGCCGAATCCATGCACCAGCAGCAGCGCCGGACCGGTCGGGCGCTCGGGGGCAGCCTGGACCGCGTGCACGCTGTGATCCAGAAACTGCCAGGTGTTCACGCCGATGCTCACGTGCGCCAATCCAACCAGGGGAGTCCGGGCATGATGGCGGGTGTGACCGCCCGGTAGTCGGCATAGCCGGGATGCACGGCGAGCAGCGCCCGCTCCTCTCGGCGCGCCTTGCCCCCCAGCACGGCCACCAGAGCCAGGCAGAGGCCCAGGTGCAGCAGGCTGCCCAGGGCCAGGCTCACCCCCAGCGAACACAGCAGGATCGCCTGATACAGCGGATGCCTGCAGCGCCCGTAGGCCCCTGTGGTCACCAAGGCAGCGCCGGCCATGGGCTGGGGCAGGGGGCTGAGGCTGGCCCCAAGATTGAAGAAGGCCTGGGCTGCCAGCAGCAGACCCACCAGCAACAGCACCACCCCGCCGATGGCGAGCGGCAGGGGCCAGGCGTACCCCCAGCTGCCAGGGGCCGGCCAGGGGGGCAGCAGGTGCGCAGCAATCAGCACCAGCTGGGCTGCCAACCACCACTCTCCGTGGCGGTTGTCACGCAGACCCGCCCAGCTGAAGCCCCAGCGGGCCAGAAGCTTCTCAGGTCGGAATTTCGGCGAGGGGGTCAAGCTCCGGGGCTCCACGCTGTCCGGCGAGCACCAGTCTGAGCAGAATCGGCGCCAGGAAGGTGGTGCCGATCACCATCAACAGAATCGCCGCCTCGAGCGCAGGGGTCAGGATGCCCGCCTGGGTGCCCAGCCCCAGAAAAATCAGACCGACCTCACCGCGGGGCATCATGCCGAGCCCCACCACCAGGCGATTGGTCTTCACCTTGCTGACGTAACTCCAGCCGGCAGCCAGCTTGCCGAGGATCGCCACAGCCAGCAGGAAGGCGGCGACGATCAGACCTTCCCGGTTGGCCGGATCAAACGGGTTGAGCACCGACAGATCCATGTTGGTGCCGATCAGCACGAAGAAGACCGTGGCAAACAGCGCGACCAGGGGTTTGACCAGCTGTTGAATCTCGTGGGTGCGGCGCGAGCCGCTGAGAATCAGTCCACCGGCAAAGGCCCCCAGCGCCGCCTCGAGGCCGATGGCCTGGGCGGCAAAGCAACAACCGGTCAGCACCAGAAACGCAGCCACGACCACATCGCCAGGCGCCCTGAGCTGATCGATGCACCAATCGAAAGCCGGGGCGGCGGTGCGGCTCAGAAACAGGGCCGCCGCCACAAAAACACCGGCGGCGGTGATCAGCTTGAGAACCGGCGCCAGGGTGAAGCCCTCACCGGCCGCCAGGGCCACGACCACCGCGAGGATCACGATGCCGAGGATGTCGTCGAGCACGGCCGCACCGATCACGGTCTGGCCCTCGCGGGTCTTGAGGAACTTCAATTCCCCGAAGACGCTGGCGGTGATGCCGATGCTGGTGGCCGTCATGGCCGCACCCGCAAAAATGGCCGGAATCAGCGGCACATGGAAGAGGTAATAGAGCCCTGCCGTGCCCATGGCGAAGGGCAGCACGACGCCGGTGACCGCCACGGTCGTGGCCTGCAGGCCCACCGCCACCAGCTCATCGAGCTCGCTTTCGAGCCCGGTGAGAAACAGCAGGGCATAGAGCCCCAGCCGGGCCACCGCCTCCAGGTTGGGGAAGGTCTCGCTGTAAATCTCCCCCACCTGAGCCGCCGACAGGTCGGAGAGGCTGCCGACAAACTGCCCCAGCCAGCCACTGAGCTGGGCATGGGTCTCGGGAGGCAGGATCAGGTGCAGGCCAGAGGCGCCGATGATCACGCCGGCCACCAGCTCCCCGAGGATCGTGGGCAGCTGCAGGCGCACCATCAGCTCGGCCATGGCGCGGGCCGCCACAAAAATCACCAGGTATTCGCCCACCGAAATCAGGGTCTCAGCGACCTCACGCTGGTGGTTGCCGATCTCGAGCAGGAGCGGATCCAGAAGCATCAGATGCAGTGATTGCCGATGTGGCGTGACCTTACGACCGGTCGCCCAGGTGCTTGCACGCTGATCTTTAACCCCGTGCAGGCTCCAGCCACGGCATCCATCGCTACGGTCCGGCTACGCCTCATCGGCCGGACCAACGATGCTCACCGGCATTGAATCCCACACTGCCATCGCGGGCGAGGCCATCGCGGGCGAGGCCCTGAGGGACCTCGATGCCTGGTGGCGCGCCGCCAATTACCTGGCGGTCGGGATGATCTACCTGCAGGACAACCCGCTGCTGAACGAGCCGCTGCGGCCCGAGCACATCAAGAACCGGCTGCTGGGCCATTGGGGATCCAGCCCTGGTCAGGCCTTCATCTGGGCCCACGCCAACCGGCTGATCCGGCAGCGCAACCTCGACATGATCTATCTGTCGGGTCCGGGCCATGGGGCGCCCGGGGTGCTGGCTCCCACCTACCTCGACGGCAGCTACAGCGAGATCTACCCCGACAAGAGCCGCGATGCGGCCGGCCTGCGGCGCTTCTTCAAGCAGTTCTCCTTTCCCGGCCACATCGGCAGCCACTGCACCCCCGAGACCCCCGGCTCGATCCATGAGGGGGGCGAACTGGGCTACGTGCTGTCGCACGCCTGCGGGGCCGTGTTCGACAACCCCGAGCTGATCGCCCTGGCCTGCGTCGGCGATGGCGAGGCCGAAACAGGCCCCCTGGCCACCAGCTGGCACATCAACAAGTTTCTGAACCCGATCAGCGACGGGGCGGTGCTGCCGGTGCTGCACCTCAACGGCTACAAGATCGCCAACCCCACCCTGCTGGCCCGCATTCCCGATGGGGAGCTGGCCAGCCTGATGCGGGGCTACGGGTGGGAGCCCCTGGTGGTCGAAGGCCACGAGCCGATGGCCATGCACCAGGCCATGGCCGCCGCCATGGACACCGCCATCGACCGCATCAGCGCGATTCGCACCGAAGCCCGTCGCAGCGGCGAGGCCGAGCGGCCCCGCTGGCCGATGATCGTGCTGCGGTCACCCAAGGGCTGGACCGGACCGGCGGCCCTCGGCGATCTGAAGCTCGAGGGTTTCTGGCGCAGCCACCAGGTGCCGCTGCCCAACCCCAGGACCGACCCGGCCCAGCTGCAGCAGCTCGAGGCCTGGCTGCGCAGCTACCGCCCCGAGGAGCTGTTTGATGCCAACGGCACCCTGGTGCCGGCCCTGCGGGCCCTGTCGCCGGTGGGGCAGCAACGCATGGGCTCGAACCCCCATGCCAACGGCGGCCTGCTGCGGCGCAAGCTGCACATGCCCCAGAGCAGCACCTATGCCGTGGCGGTGCCCGCGCCGGGCCAGGTGGAGCACGAGAACACGGCCGTGCTGGGTGAGCTGCTCCGCGATGCCATCGCGCTGAACCCCGACAGCCTGCGGGTGTTCGGGCCCGACGAGACAGCCTCCAACCGCCTGCAGGCGATCTACGAGCGCAGCAAGAAGGTCTGGATGGAGGAGCTGCTTCCCGAAGATGCAGGCGTCAACGGGCAGGGGGGCAGCGAACTGGCCCGCGGCGGCCGGGTGGTGGAGATGCTCAGCGAGCACACCCTGGTCGGAATGATGGAGGGTTATCTGCTCACCGGGCGTTACGGGTTCTTTCACACCTACGAAGCCTTCGCCCACGTGATCGCCTCGATGTTCAACCAGCACGCCAAGTGGCTGGAGAGCTGCATCAACCACGCCCCCTGGCGGGCCCCCATTGCCCCCTGGAACTGCCTGATCAGCTCGACGGTGTGGCGGCAGGACCACAACGGCTTCACCCACCAGGACCCCGGCTTCATCGACCTGGCCGGCAACAAGAGCGGCGATGTGGTGCGCGTCTACCTCCCGGCCGACGCCAACTGCCTGCTGGCCGTGGCCGAACAGGCCCTGGTGGAGCCCAATGTCTGCAACATCATCGTCAGCGACAAGCAGAAGCACCTGCAGTACCTGAACCTCGGGCAGGCCCGGGCCCATGTGGCCAAGGGCATCGGCCTGTGGAGCTGGGCCAGCAATGACCACTGCGGCACCGCCCCCGACGAACCCGATGTGGTGATGGCCTGTGCGGGCGACATTCCCACCAAGGAGACCCTGGCAGCCGTGGCGATCCTGCGGCGCCAGATCCCCCAGCTCAGGATCCGGGTGTTGAACGTGGTCAAGCTGTTTGCCCTGACCCAGCCCAGCGAACATCCCCATGGCCTCAGCGATCGGGATTTCGACAGCCTGTTCACCACCGACCGACCGGTGATCTTCAACTTCCACGGCTATCCCTGGCTGATCCACCGGCTCACCTACCGGCGCACCAACCACGCCAACTTCCATGTGCGTGGGTACAAGGAGAAAGGAAACATCAACACACCGCTGGAGCTGGCGATGAACAACCAGATCGATCGCTTCAGCCTGGTGATCGACGTGATCGACCGGGTGCCGGGTCTCGGTTCCCGCGCCGCCCATGTGAAGGAGCGGATGAAGGAGGCGATCCTCGCCAACCGCTCCCATGCCCATGAGCACGGCATGGATTCCCCCGATGTCACCGACTGGCGGTGGGATCCTGAGCTCACAAGCGGGAGCTGATCAGCGTGTGATTCCCAGCTCTGCCCACCTGCCCCAAGCCTGATCCTCTGCACGCCTGACCGAACGACGATGAGCGAGACCTCTCCCCTCAATCTGCATCTGCCCACACCGGCCTGCTACGCCGACCCCCAGCGCAGCGGCCTGCGGGCCCAGGACGTGTTCGAGGGCATGACCGAGCACCTCTTCTACACGCTCGGCAAGCTCGCCCCCACCGCCAGCCGCCATGACCTCTACATGGCCCTGAGCTTTGCGGTGCGCGACCGGCTGATGACCCGTTACCTGGCGGGCATCGAAGCCATCCGCGCCACCCCGGCACGGGTGGTGGCGTACCTGTCGGCCGAGTTCCTGATCGGCCCCCAGCTGAGCAACAACCTGCTGATGCTGGGCATTCAAGATGAGGCGGCTGAGGCGCTGCGGCGCTTCGGGGTGGGCAACATCAACGAGATCCTCGATGTCGAGGAGGAGCCCGGCCTGGGCAACGGCGGCCTGGGACGGCTGGCGGCCTGCTATCTCGAATCGCTGGCCAGCCTCGAGGTGCCGGCCACGGGCTATGGCATCCGCTACGAATTCGGCATCTTCGATCAGCTGATCCGCGACGGCTGGCAGGTCGAGATCACCGACAAATGGCTCAAGGCGGGCTGGCCCTGGGAGATCCCCCACCCCGACCAGGCCTGCTTCGTGGGCTTCGGCGGCCACACCGAAACCTTCAGAGACGAGCACGGCAAGCTGCGCTCGCGCTGGATCCCGGCCGAGCACGCCATCGGCATTCCCCACGACGTGCCGGTGCTGGGCTACCGGGTCAACACCTGTGACCGGCTGCGGCTGTGGCGCGCCGATGCCACCGAAAGCTTCGACTTCTACGCCTTCAACATCGGCGACTACTACGGCGCCGTCGAAGAGAAGGTGGGCAGTGAGACCCTCTCCAAGGTGCTCTACCCCAACGACGGCACCGACGAGGGTCGCCGCCTGCGCCTCAAGCAGCAGCACTTCTTCGTCAGCTGCTCGCTGCAGGACATGATCCGCAGCCTCGACGAACGGGGCATCCCGATCCGCGAATTTCCCGACCACTGGGCGGTGCAGCTCAACGACACCCACCCGGCGATCGCGGTGGCCGAACTGATGCGCCTGTTGCTCGACGACAAGCTGCTCGACTGGGAGGAGGCCTGGGCGATCACCACGGCCTCGGTCGCCTACACCAACCACACCCTGCTGCCGGAGGCCCTGGAGCGCTGGGGTCTTGATCTGTTCGGCTCGCTGCTGCCGCGCCACCTGGAGCTGATCTACGAGATCAACCGGCGCTTCCTGCAGCAGGTGCGCCTCAAGTACCCCGGCAACGACCAGATCCTCAGGCGTGTGTCGATCATCGACGAAGAGGGACCCAAGGCCGTGCGCATGGCCCACCTGGCCACGGTCGCCTCGCACCACGTCAACGGCGTGGCAGCCCTGCACAGCGACCTGGTGAAGTCGGAGCTGTTCCCCGACTTCGCAGCCCTGTGGCCCGGCAAATTCATCAACGTCACCAATGGGGTGACGCCCCGGCGCTGGCTGGCCCTGGCCAACCCCCAGCTGCGCAGCCTGCTCAACGAGGCCATCGGTGAGGGCTGGGTGAGGGACCTCGACCAGCTGCGCCACCTCGAAGCCCATGCCGACGATGGCGCCTTTCTGGAGCGCTGGGAGCAGTGCAAACGGGAGGTCAAGTGCAATCTGACCGGCTACATCCACCGTCACACCGGTGTGCTGGTCGACCCGGCCTCGCTGTTTGATGTCCAGGTCAAGCGCATTCACGAATACAAGCGCCAGCACCTCAACGCCCTGCAGGTGATCGCCCGCTACCTGCGCATCAAGAACGGCCTGGGCGATGGCATGGCCCCGCGCACGGTGATCTTCGGCGGCAAGGCCGCACCGGGCTATGCGATGGCGAAGCTGATCATCCGCTTCATCAACGGCATCGCCGACACGATCAACAGCGACCCCGACATGGACGGCAAGCTCCGTGTGGTGTTCCTGCCCGACTACAACGTCAAGCTGGGCGAGCGGGTCTACCCCGCGTCGGACCTGAGCGAACAGATCTCCACCGCCGGCAAGGAGGCCTCGGGCACCGGCAACATGAAGTTCGCCATGAACGGTGCCCTGACGATCGGCACCCTCGATGGCGCCAACGTCGAGATCCGCGAGCATGTGGGCGCCGAGCACTTCTTCCTGTTTGGCCACACCGCCGACGGCATCGTCGATCTGCACCGCCAGGGCTACCGCCCCTGGGAGCTGATCGCCACCATGCCCGAGCTGGCCGAGGTGCTGCGGCTGATCGAACAGGGCCACTTCAGCAATGGCGACGGCGACCTGTTCCGGCCATTGCTGGAGAACCTCACCGGACGGGATCCGTTCTTCGTGCTGGCCGACTTCGACGACTACATGCGGGTGCAGAGCGAGGTCGATGCGGCCTGGGCAGATCGTGGGCGCTGGAACCGCAGCTCCCTGCTCAACACAGCCCGCACCGGATTCTTCTCGTCGGACCGTTCCATCCGGGAGTATGTGAGCAAGATCTGGAAGGCGGAAGCCTTCCCGGTCACGATCACCTGCGATCTGGAGGCAGGTCCGGCGTCTGGTGCAGCAGGCGGTTGAGCCGCAGCCGATCGGCGTTGAGCGGGTCGGGGGCCAGTTCCCCGGCCAGCTCCTTGAAGACCTGCTCCACCTCGTCGGGCACGCGCACATCGAAGATGCGCTCCATCAGAGCCTCGATCGAAAACAGGTGGGCGTTGATGTTCTCGAGATCGGCCATGGCCTGCTGCACGGCTTCGGCCTCAGGTGGCTCGGCTGCTCCGCTTGCCGTGGCACCCGCCGTGGCGGCGGACCCTGCTGCCTGGGGGGGTGCGGCTGAGGCGGCCGAGGCGGCCGAGCCGGCGGCAGGCTCGTCGCCATGGCGGCGCTGCAGCTCTTCGAGGGCGCGGCCGGCCAGGGTGCGAAACGATTGCAGCGCAGCCCAGCTCAGCTCCTGCTGCTGCCTGAGGGTGGGATTTTCACGGATCAGTCGATCGTGTTCCCGGTAGAACCGCTGGCAATCAGGGCATTGGCAGGGCTCTTCTGGCACCGCATCCCTTCCTGAATCAATCCTCATCATGCCACTGCGCTCAGGCCATGGGCTCAGGCCGCCAGGGCATCGCCGCCATCGAGATCACCGTTGTCAAAGAGTTCGCCCTGATCCGAAGCCCCAGGCAGGGGAATCTCGATCGAGGACACCACGTTGATGACATCCCGCAACCGCATCGAGTCGGCAAACCAACCCATGGCCTGCTCCACATCACCGCGGCGCTCAGCGTCGGTGGCCTGCTCCTCGTGGGCTTCGGCCAGCAGCGCCAGCCAGCAGAGGCAACGGGCCTGGACCACCGAGAGATCCAGCTCGTCGGGCTGGCTGTCGGCAATGCGCTCGCTTTCCTGCTGCACCAGCAGGCGCAGGCGCAGGTCGTGGAGCTGGGTCATCGCAGTCAGGCGACTGGGGCCACGCTAGCCGCGGTGGCCCGATTGGGAAGAGCACCACATGTAGTGGTCGCTACGGGCTGGCCAACCCGTTCGGCCTGACAGCCGGCCCTGCGCTGGCCATGGTGGAGACAACGCGCTGCTGTGGCCGTCGCCCGCCCATGGTTCAGACCTCTCCTCTCGACAGGCAGGCGATCCTGCAGCGGGCCCGCGGCTTCTGCGCCCCGTTCCGCATCGGCAACGGCGACGGCTTTCGCCTGGATCAGGTGAGTCCGTCTGACACGCTGCATCTCGACCGGCATGACAAAAAGGCCGCCGAGGCCGTGCTGGCCGAAGGCGTAGCCCTGCTGGCCGACCTGCAGGACAAGCTCTACGCCTCGGACCGCTACGCGCTCCTGCTGATCTTCCAGGCCATGGATGCGGCGGGCAAGGACGGCACCATCAAGCACGTGATGAGCGGCGTCAACCCCCAGGGCTGCCAGGTGTTCGCATTCAAGGCCCCCTCGGCCGTCGACCTCGACCACGACTACCTGTGGCGCGCCAACCAGTGCCTGCCCGAGCGCGGCCGCATCGGCATCTTCAACCGCAGCTACTACGAGGAGACCCTGGTGGTGCGCGTCCACCCGGAGTTGCTGGCGCGGCAGAGCCTGCCACCGGAGCTGGTGTCTGACGATCTGTGGACGCAACGGTTCCGCGACATCCGCCATTACGAGAGCTACCTGGCCCGCAACGGGGTCGTGGTGCGCAAGTTCTTCCTGCATCTCTCCAGAGACGAGCAGAAGCGTCGCTTTCTCAAGCGACTCGAGGACCCTGGCAAGAACTGGAAGTTCTCAGCCTCCGACATCAAGGAGCGGGCGCACTGGGACAGCTACATGGGCGCCTACGAAGAGATGATCCGCCACACCGCCAGTGAGGCCGCCCCCTGGTTTGTAGTGCCGGCCGACAACAAATGGTTCACCCGCCTGGTGGTGGCCGCCGCCATCATCGACACGCTCGACCAGCTCAACCTGCAGTACCCGGTGGTGAACGACAGCGCCCGCGAAGCCCTGGCCGCGGCGCATCAGCAGCTGTTGGCGGAGTGAGCCTGCACTCCTCGGGGCCTGGCTTTGAGGCACGGGGCTGGCGGGACTCGAACCCACGACCTACGGTTTAGGAAACCGTCGCTCTATCCGGCTGAGCTACAGCCCCCGGAGCAGCGCCTGGGCTGCTGGCCCCATTATGTGGCGCAGGGGCCTTGCCTAGAGTCGTCTTGAAAGCAGGCGAGGTGATCGCGACCGGGGCTCACCCTGGTTGAGGAAAGTCCGGGCTCCCCAATGGCCAGGCTTGCTGGGTAACGCCCAGTGCGGGTGACCGTGAGGAGAGTGCCACAGAAACACACCGCCGATGGCTCCCTAGGGGGCACAGGCAAGGGTGCAAGGGTGCGGTAAGAGCGCACCAGCAGCATCGAGAGGTGCTGGCTCGGTAAACCCCGGCCGGGAGCAAGGCCCAGGGACAAGGGTTGGCCATGACACCCGTCCCGCCCAACGCGCGCCGCTCGAGGCCGCCGGTAACGGCGGTCCCAGACAGATGATCGCCCCCCAGGCCGGCTGCGGCCGCAGCCTGGGAGAACAGAACCCGGCTTACGTCCTGCTTTCACCCCTTTGACGTCGTTGCCGGCCTGCAGCCGTGAGACCAGCCCAGCCCAAGCTGACCCCAGCGCGCCGCCAGCAGTTGCTGGCCTTTGTGGCCAGCCTCGGTCTTGATCCACGGGCGGCCGGCGGCCCCGGGCCCGACGGGCTTGCGGTGATCGAAGAGGCCCTGAGCCACAGCTCGGCCGGCCTGGCGGTCAATCACGAGCAGCTCGAATTCCTGGGCGATGCGGTGCTGCGCCTGGCGGCCTCCGAGTTTCTGCGGCAAGAGCAGCCCCAGCTGCCGGTGGGCCGCCACGCGGCGCTGCGGGCCCAGTTGGTCAGCGACCGTTGGCTGGCCCAACTGGCCGAGCACTGCCAGATCGCCCGGGTGTGGCACCTGGGGGCCATGGCCGCCGGCGACGCGGCTGGTCGCGCCACTGTATTGGCCGAAACGGCCGAAGCCCTGATCGGCGCCCTCTACCTGGCCTGGGGTGGCCCCCGAGGCGGGCTCGAACCGGTGCAGGTGTGGCTGGCACCCCATTGGCGCACCAGCCTGAGCCACTACCTGGCCGATCCCGATCTGCACAACTGGAAGTCGGCCCTGCAGGAGTGGAGCCAGGGCCAGGGGCTGGGGTTGCCGCACTACAGCTGCAGCGAAACCAGCCAGCGCCACGGCGATCCAGAACGCTTCAGCTGCCAGGTGATGGTGAGCACCGGCGCTGGAGCCGCCGGCACAGCAGCCGTTGCGGGCGAAGGCAAGGGACCTTCGCGCCGGGCTGCCGAGCAGGCCGCCGCCGCCGCCGCCCTGGAGCGGCTCAGACCGGCTCCAGCTGCTTGAGGGGCATGGTGATCAGCTTGTCCCAGTTGCCCCCTTCAAACAGCACGGCGGCGCGGCTGCCACTGATGCGTTGCACGAAGCCCCTGTAGCCGTTGTAGATGGAGCAGACATCGCGCACCACCACCGTGGTGCCGGGCAGGATCGGCGCTTGGGCCATGGCCAGGGTCTGCGGCATTGTGAGCTGATTATGGATTCTCCAGACGAGCTGCTGGTTGTGGGCCAGGTGGTGGCGCCCCAGGGCCTGCAGGGCGAGCTGCGGGTGCTGCCGCTCAGCGACTTTGCCCAGCGGTTCACGGAACCCGGTCCCCGCTGGTTGCAGAAGGGCACGGCCCCGGCCCAGCCCGTGGAGCTCAAGGCCGGCCGTCAACTGCCGGGCAAGTCGCTGTTTGTGTGCCGGCTCGCGGGCATCGACAACCGCGATGCGGCCGAGGCGGTGGTGGGCCATGCGTTCCTGGTGGCCGCCAGCGACCGCCCACCCCTGGAGCCGGGTGAGTTCCACCTGCTCGATCTGGTCGGCCTGGAGGTGCGCCTGCCCGACGGCACACCCATCGGCCGGGTCACTAACCTGCTGCACGCCGGCAACGATCTGCTGGAAGTGGAGCGGGCCGCTGGCGAACGGCGCATTCTGATCCCCTTTGTGGAGGCGATCGTGCCCCAGGTGCAACTGGCTGAGGGCTGGATCGGCATCACACCGCCGCCCGGGCTGCTCGAGCTCTGACGGCTGGCTTTGAATGGGCGTACTGCTCCGACGCCATGAGTCCGCATTCCCTCGTCCCTGTGATCCTGTGCGGCGGCACCGGCACGCGGCTGTGGCCCCTGTCGCGGGCGACCTACCCCAAGCAGTACTGGGCCCTGGCCAGCAGCGGTGAGGAGACGCTGCTGCAGCAGACCCAGCAACGGCTGCGGGGCCTCACGCGGCTGGCTCCGCCACTGCTGGTCTGCAATGAGGAGCACCGCTTCATCGTGGCCGAGCAGATGCGCCAGATCGGCGTCGACCCGGCGGCGATCCTGCTGGAGCCCATGGGCCGCAACACCGCGCCGGCGGTGACCATCGCCGCCCTGCAGGCCACAGCCCGGGGCGACGACCCGCTGTTGCTGGTGCTCGCCGCCGACCATGTGATCGCCGATGCTGCGCGCTTTCGTGACACCGTGAGCGCCGGCCTGGCGGCGGCCGATGCCGGCCAGCTGGTGACCTTCGGCATTGTGCCCACCGCGCCCGAAACCGGGTACGGCTACATCGAAGCCAGCCAAGATCTGGCGGGAGCCAATGCGCCGGTGCCGATCGCCCGGTTCGTGGAGAAGCCCGACCGGGCCACCGCCGAGCAGTTCCTGGCGACGGGCCGTTTCACCTGGAACAGCGGCATGTTCCTGTTCAAGGCCAGTGCCATCCTGGCCGAGCTGGAACGCCTGGCCCCGGAGGTGGTCAGCGCCTGCCGTTCGGCCCTTGAGCACGACAGCGCCGATCTCGACTTTCTGCGGCTCGAGCGCGAAGCCTTTGCGGGCTGCCCCAACGTGGCGATCGACGTGGCGGTCATGGAACAGACCGACCGCGGTGCCGTGCTGCCGCTCGACGCCGGCTGGAGCGACGTGGGCAGCTGGAGCGCCCTGTGGGAAACGGCCAGCGAACGCGACGACGACGGCAATGTGCTGCGGGGCCGGGTGATCAGCCAGGACAGCCGCAACTGCTACCTGCGCAGCGAGCACCGGCTGGTGGTGGGTCTCGGCATCAATGATCTGGTGGTGGTCGAAACCGATGATGTTGTGCTGATCAGCCACCGCGACCGTGCCCAGGAGGTCAAGGCCATCGTTGGCCGGCTGGAAGCCGAGGGAGCGTCGGAAAGCAAGGCCCACCGCCGCATCTACCGGCCGTGGGGCTCCTACGACGGCATCACCGAAGGTGAGCGCTGGCAGGTCAAGAAGATCGTGGTCAAACCCGGCGCCAGCCTGTCGCTGCAGATGCACCACCACCGGGCCGAACACTGGATCGTGGTGAAAGGCACCGCCGTGGTCGAAAAAGACGGCCAGCAGGAGCTGCTGGGCGAGAACCAGAGCACCTACATCCCCCTGGGCGCCAGGCACCGCCTCTCGAATCCGGGCAAGATCCCTGTCGAGCTGATCGAGGTGCAGAGCGGCGGCTACCTGGGCGAAGACGACATCGTGCGGTTCGAAGACCGCTACGGGCGCAGTGACGTCACCCCGGTGACCGCCTGAACGGGGGGCAGAAGCTGGGGAAGCCTTGCATCCACGACCCTGCCCAGTCCTCAACCCTCACTCAACCGTGACGCTCTTGGCCAGATTTCTGGGCTGATCGACATCGAGGCCGCGATGCGCTGCGATGTGATAACTCAGCAACTGCATGGGAATCACGGTCAGCAGTGGACTGAGCAGCTCATCGACCTCGGGCACGGGTAGGAGCACATCAAACACCTCGGTGTCGGGACCCACGGGTGCGATACCGATCAACTGGGCATCGCGGGCCTTGGCCTCCTGGGCATTGCTGAGCACCTTCTCGAACACGGTGCCTGGCATGGCGATCGAAACGACCGGCACCTGGGCGTCGAGCAGGGCGATGGGGCCGTGCTTCATCTCACCGGCCGGATAGCCCTCGGCATGGATGTAGCTGATCTCCTTGAGCTTGAGCGCACCCTCAAGGGCAATCGGATAGTTGATGCCCCGCCCCAGGAAGATCACATCGCGGGTATCAACGAAGCGATGGGCCAGGGCCTCGCAGCGGCGGTCATGGTCAGCGACCAGGGCGCGCAACTGCTCGGGCAACAGGCGCAGCTGGCCCACCAGCTGGCGCAGCGCCTCGGGGCTGCGGCCATTGATGCTGCCGCCGCGCCGTTCGGCCAAAGCCACAGCCAGCCCGTAAAAGGCCAGCAACTGACCGAGAAAGGTCTTGGTGGCGGCCACACCCACCTCGATGCCGGCACCGATGTCGAGCACCGCGTCGACCAGGCGCCCCAGGGAGCTCTCGGGCCGGTTGGTGATGCCCAGCAGCCTCGGGGCATAGGCCGGATCGGCGACCGCCCGGCGCCGCTCCTGCTCCATCGCCAGGGCCGCCAGGGTGTCGGCTGTTTCGCCCGACTGGGTGACACCCACCGTGAGGGTGTGGGGGCTCAGCGGCGGTGGCCCATAGCGAAATTCGCTGGCAAAAAAGACATCGGTGGGCACACCGGCCAACTGTTCCAGCAGGTAGGCACCCACCTGGGCGGCATGGCGGCTGGTGCCGCAGGCCAGCAACTGCACCCGCGCGATGCCATCGAGAAACGCGTCATCGAGGGGCAGGGCCACGAGGGGTCCGGTTTCGCCACCCGCGGGCAGATGCCGCGCCACCCACAGCGCAGCCGTCTCGGGCTGCTCGTGGATCTCCTTGAGCATGAAGTGGCGGAAGCTGCGCTTGTCGGCCACGTGCTCGGTGCCGCTGAGCAGCGTGGGGATCCGCTGCACCCGGGTGCCGGCGGCGTCATAGAGCTCGATGCCGAGGGGCGTCAGCAGCGCCACCTCGCCGTCTTCCATCGGCAGGATCGTGCGGGTGAAGCCCGCCAGGGCCGGGGTGTCGCTGGCGCAGAGAAATTCCCCCTCCCCCAGGCCGATCAACAGCGGCGCGGCCTTGCGGGCGACCACCAGGGCCCCGGGAGCCTGGGCCCACACCACCGCCAGGGCGTAGGCGCCATGCAGCAACGGCAGCACGGCCTGCACGGCCTGCAGCAGCAGGGTGCCGCTGGCCGGAGCTCCACCCGCCTGCAACTCGGCCAGACGACGCGACACCAGGTGCGGGATCACCTCGGTGTCGGTGTCGCTCCTGAACACCACCCCACCGGCCAGCAGCTCCTCACGCAGGCTGCGGTGGTTCTCGATGATGCCGTTCTGCACCACCGCCAGCTGGCCGCTGCCATCGAGGTGGGGGTGCGCGTTGCGCTCCTCGGGCTTGCCGTGGGTGGCCCAGCGGGTGTGACCGATGCCGCACTGACCGGGGGCACCCTGGGCCGCATGCCGGTTGGTGAGATTGATGAGCTTGCCCTCGGCCCGCAGGCAATGCAACCGGCCGCTGCCCGCAGCTGTCAGTTCAATCGTGGCGATGCCGGCCGAGTCGTAACCGCGGTACTCGAGCTGCCTGAGGCCCTCGAGCAGTTGCGGCGCCGCCTCCCGCGATCCGATCAGGGCAACGATGCCGCACATAGGCCTTCAGACCAACAGAAAAGCCCGGCTTGGGGCCGGGCTTGAGCTTATGTGAGCCGACTCAGTAGGCCAGACCCATCGAACGGGTGGTCTCGTCACCGAGATAGACGCGAATACTCAGGAAGTCAGTGGGGCAGGCGGTTTCGCAGCGCTTGCAGCCGACGCAGTCTTCGGTGCGGGGTGAGCTGGCGATCTGGCCGGCTTTGCAGCCATCCCAGGGCACCATCTCGAGCACGTCGAGAGGGCAGGCACGCACACACTGGGTGCAGCCGATGCAGGTGTCGTAGATCTTGACGGCGTGGGACATGTGCCTAAGAAGCGGTTCGCGGGCATGACACCCAACGTGACGCCAAAGGTACCCGTGGCATCAGGGCCTGAAGCCGCGCCGACGGGAGCCCGTCACCCTTGTTCATACGCCGGGGGAGCCCCAGCAGGCCGCCCCGTAGGATGCGGCCTCCCACACAGTGGCCATGTCCCAGGAAGCGATCTTCGAGAAAGTGCGCTCGATCGTTGCCGAGCAGCTCAGCGTCGACGCCGCTGAGGTCAAGCCCGAATCCAACTTCCAGAACGATCTGGGCGCCGATTCGCTCGACACCGTCGAGCTGGTGATGGCCCTTGAGGAAGCCTTTGACATCGAGATTCCCGACGAGGCTGCCGAAGGCATCACCACCGTCGGTGACGCCGTCAAGTACATCCAGGACAAGCAGGCCTGAAGCGTCCATGGTGGAGGGTCTCCGCCGCGTCGTCATCACTGGCCTGGGCGCGGTCACACCGATCGGCAACGACATTTCCCAGTACTGGGAAGGTTTGAGCTCGGGCCGCAACGGCGTTGCAGGGATCACCCTGTTTGATGCGTCGCGCCATGCCTGCCGGTTCGCCGCCGAAGTGAAGGGATTCGACCCATCCGGCTGGCTTGAACCGAAGGAGGCCAAGCGCTGGGATCGCTTCTGCCAGTTCGGCGTGGTGGCCGCCAAGCAGGCTGTCGCCCACGCCGGTCTCACCATTGATGGGTCCAATCAGCATCGGGTGGGTGTGGCCATCGGCTCCGGCGTGGGCGGACTGCTGATGATGGAGACCCAGGCCCAGGTGCTGCATGAACGGGGGCCCGACCGGGTCAGCCCGTTCTGCGTGCCGATGATGATCCCCAACATGGCCACCGGCCTGGCGGCCATTGCCCTGGGAGCCAAGGGACCGAGCACCGCCGTGGCCACCGCCTGTGCCGCCGGCTCGAACGCCATCGGTGATGCCTTCAGACTGATCCAGCTGGGCCTGGCCGACGCCATGGTCTGCGGTGGTGCCGAATCGGCGATCACGCCCCTGGGCGTTGCCGGTTTCGCCAGCGCCAAGGCGCTGTCCTTCCGCAATGACGACCCCGCCACCGCCAGTCGGCCCTTCGATGCCGAGCGCAACGGCTTCGTGATCGGCGAAGGGGCCGGTGTCCTGGTGCTCGAAAGCCTTGAGCATGCCCGGGCCCGCGGGGCGACCGTGCTGGCCGAGATCGTCGGCTACGGCATGACGTGCGATGCCCATCACATCACGGCACCCTCACCGGGGGGCGTGGGTGGTGCCGAAGCGATCCGCCTCGCCATCCAAGACGGCCGACTGACCCCCAAGGACGTCGATTACATCAACGCCCACGGCACCAGCACCCCTGCCAACGACAGCAACGAAACCTCTGCCATCAAGAGTGCCCTGGGAGAGCGGGCCCAGCAGATACCCGTGAGCTCCACCAAATCGATGACCGGCCATCTGCTCGGTGGAAGCGGCGGCATCGAAGCCGTTGCCGCGGTGCTCGCGATCCAGCACCGACTGGTGCCGCCCACCATCAACTACCAGAATCCCGACCCGGCATGTGATCTGGATGTCGTGCCCAATCAGGCCCGGGAAGCCAAGGTGGATGTGGTGCTCTCCAACTCCTTCGGCTTCGGTGGCCACAACGTCTGTCTGGCCTTTCGCCGCCTGAGCGGCTGAGGGTCGGGCCACACCCAGCGCCCTCCTCTCCCCTTTCTCCTCTCCCGTCCTCGCCCCTACCCAGCCATGGTCGTCGCCCCTTCCACCTCGGTCGAGAGCCTCTGCATCAACAGCATTCGCTTCTTGGCGATCGACGCGATCAACAAGTCGAACTCGGGTCACCCGGGCCTGCCGATGGGCTGTGCGCCGATGTCCTTCGCCCTCTGGGACAAGGTTCTCAAGCACAACCCCAAGAACCCCAAGTGGTTCAACCGCGACCGCTTCGTGCTGTCGGCCGGCCACGGCTGCATGCTCCTCTACGCGTTGCTGCACCTGAGCGGCTACGACTCGGTCAGCCTGGAGGACATCAAGCAGTTCAGGCAGTGGGGCAGCCGCACCCCCGGCCACCCCGAGACCTTCGAGACCGCCGGGGTTGAGGTCACCACCGGCCCCCTGGGTCAGGGCATCTCGAGTGCGGTGGGTCTGGCCATCGCCGAAGCCCACCTGGCTGCCAAGTTCAACAAGCCCGGTCTGAACCTGGTCGACCACTACACCTATGTGCTCATGGGTGATGGCTGCAACCAGGAAGGTGTGGCCTCGGAGGCCGCCTCCCTGGCCGGTCACCTGGGCCTGGGCAAGCTGATCGCCCTCTACGACGACAACCACATCACGATCGACGGAAACACCAACGTTTCCTTCACCGAAGACGTTCTCAAGCGCTACGAGGCCTACGGCTGGCATGTGCAGCATGTGGCCGACGGCAACACCGATGTGGCCGGCATCCAACGGGCGATCGAGGCCGCCAAGGCCGTCACCGACAAGCCGAGCCTGATCAAGGTGACCACCACCATCGGCTACGGCTCACCCAACAAAGCCAACACCGCCGGCGTTCACGGTGCTGCGCTGGGTGCCGAAGAAGCCGAGCTGACCCGCAAGGCCCTCGACTGGAGCTATGGCCCGTTCGAAGTGCCCCAGGAGTCCTACGACCACTGGCGCCAGGCGATCAACCGCGGCGGTGCTGCCGAGGCCGAGTGGAACACCCTGCTGGCCAACTACCGCAGCCAGTACCCCGCAGAAGCAGCCCAGTTCGAGCGCCAGCTGCGCGGCGAACTGCCCCAGGGCTGGGACGCTGGCCTGCCCAGCTACAGCGCCGATGACAAGGGCCTGGCCACCCGCCAGCACAGCTACAACTGCCTCAATGCAATCGGCCCCAACCTGCCCGAGCTGATCGGAGGCTCGGCCGACCTCACCCACTCCAACCTCACCGACATCAAGGGTGAGGGCGGCTTCCAGAAGGGTGCCGAGGGCAACCGCTACCTGCACTTCGGGGTGCGCGAGCATGCCATGGCGGCGATCCTCAACGGCCTGGCTTACCACGGCAGTGGCCTGGTGCCCTACGGCGGCACCTTTGCGGTGTTCGCCGGCTACATGGTGGGCGGCATGCGCCTCTCGGCCCTGAGCGAGCTGGGTGTGATCTACGTGCTCACCCACGATTCGATCGGTCTGGGCGAGGATGGCCCCACCCACCAGCCGATCGAGACCCTGGCCAGCCTGCGGTCGATCCCCAACCTGCTGGTGATTCGCCCCGGTGACGGCAACGAGACCAGCGGCGCCTACCAGGTGGCTGTGAGCAACCGCCACCGCCCCACCGCCCTGATCCTGAGCCGTCAGGCCATGGCCAACCAGGCTGGCTCCACCGCCGCCGCCGTGGCCAAAGGCGGTTACATCCTGGAAGACAGCAACGGCACCCCCGACCTGATCCTGATCGGCACCGGCACCGAGCTCGAGCTGTGCACCAAGGCCGCCGCCCAGCTGCGCGCCGAGGGCAAGAACGTGCGCGTGGTCTCGATGCCCTGCGTCGAGCTGTTCGAGGAGCAGGACGCTTCCTATCGCGAGAGCGTGCTGCCCGCCGCCTGCCGCAAGCGCCTGGTGGTGGAAGCCTCCAGCAGCTTCGGCTGGCACAAGTACACCGGCTTCGATGGCGACAGCGTCTCGATCGACCGCTTCGGCGCCTCGGCACCCGGCCCCGTATGCCTCGAGAAGTTCGGCTTCACCACAGACAACGTGGTTGCCAAAGCCAAGGCCCTGGGCTGATCAGCCAGGCAATCGGCAACCAATCCCATCTCTACTGATCTGCCCCGCCATCAAGGCGGGGCTTTTTGCTGTTGAAGCGTCTGAACTTGAACGGTTGGCTCTTGACCGTTTGGCGTCAGGCGTTGCCTTTCAGCCTCTGCTGAGGAGCAAACAAGCCTTCGTGGCCGCGAGGGCCATGAAGAGCTCAGAACGTTGTCTCGACACTGTCGCTACACCATGCGGCAGCCGATGGGGTCGCCCGACTGGCGGGGCACCCCCCGTGCTTAAGGCCTGCGCGAGACCTTGCACAGGCCTTGCCTCAAACGGCAGCCGTTTCGCCAGCCTTCTGCTGCTCTGCCAGCACCTGCTCCAGACCTTCCAGATCCTTGTCGGTGATCTTGGTCTGCATGGGGCAGTGCTTGGGACCACACATCGAGCAGCACTCGGCCTGCTTGTAGAT
>Ga0310334_100012_pt1 | contig 70245 bp, 66 predicted proteins | sample LakMicMIDCLREDC7_FD_195548 | JGI IMG/M metagenome (GOLD analysis project Ga0310334, IMG submission 195548) | Enriched freshwater cyanobacterial communities from Lake Michigan, Michigan, United States - MI23.DCL.RED.C7 (v2) (version 2) | ecosystem: Environmental > Aquatic > Freshwater > Lake...
CAGCCTCTGGTGCGAGAGCAGTACCGAAGCCTCAGCACCTGGCTGCACTGGGCCGCCAGTGGCATCCGGGATCTGCCAGGCGAGCTGCCCCGCTGGCACCGATTTCTGCTCGCAGCCGGCGCTGATCCCCCTCCCGGCGACCCCCTGGACGCTCCGTTGCAGTTGCCGAGCAGCGACAGCCCATGGGTCTCGGTGGTCATTCCAGCCCACAACCACTACGGCGTCACCCGCCGCTGTCTGGCGGCACTGGCCTATGCACCCACCCAGGTGGCGTATGAGGTGATCGTCGTTGACGACGGCTCCTGCGATGGCACCGCCGAAGCGCTGGCCCGCGATGTGCGCGGCTGCCGCGTGGTGCGCCACAGCCGGGCCAGCGGCTTCAACCAGGCCTGCCACAGCGGCGCTGCCCAAGCCCGCGGAGAGGTGCTGGTGCTGCTGAACAACGACACCCAGCCCTGCTGCCGCTGGTTGGAGGAACTGCTGGAGCCGTTTCACCGTTGGCCTGCCACCGGCATCGTCGGAGCCCAGCTGGTGTTCCCCAATGGCCGTCTGCAGGAGTCGGGCGGCATCGTCTGGGGCAACGGGGATCCCTGGAATTACGGCCGGGGCGGCAACCCCTATGACCCGAGGGTCAGCTACACCCGCCAGGTCGACTATGTGAGTGCGGCCGCCCTTGCCATTCCGCTGGAGCTGTGGCGGCAGGTGGGCGGGTTCAGCAGCGAGTTTGCACCGGCCTACTTCGAAGACACGGATCTGGCCTTCAAGGTCAGGGAGCTGGGGCGCCAGGTGCGCTGCGCCCCATTGGCCCGGGTGGTGCATCACGAGGGCACCACCTCCGGTTGTGACCCGGGCGATGCCGACAGCATCAAGCGCCTGCAGAGCGAGCATGCGCCGTTGTTCAGGAACAAATGGCGCCAGGCGCTGCAGCCGTCCGGACCTCCGTCGGCGGCCGAGGCCGAGCGTCTCAAGGATCGGGACGTGCTGGGTCGCGCCCTGGTTCTGGACCATGGGGTGCCCAGGCCTGACCGGGATGCCGGTGGTCAGGCGGCTCTCACAGAGATGACGCTGCTGCAGGAGCTGGGCTGGAAGGTCACCTTCCTGCCGGTCAACCTGGCCTGGTTGGGGGGCTACAGCGATGAACTGCAGCGCAGCGGCATCGAGTCGCTGCACGCTCCATTCGTGCTGTCGGTGGAGCAGCTGTTGCGGGAGCGCGGGCGGGACTTCGCGTTGATCTACCTCACCCGCTACACGACCGTTCGCGACCACATCGACAGCATTCGCCAGTTGGCTCCGCAGGCGCGGTTGCTGTTCTGCAATGCCGATCTCCACTACCTGCGCGAGCTGCGTCAGGCCCTGGCCGCACGCCTGGAGGGCCCAGACCGGGAGAGGGCGCTCGAGGCGGTGGCCCGCACCCGGCAGGAGGAGCTCGAGGCCATGGGCCAGGTGGACCTGACCCTCAGCTACAGCGCGATGGAGCGAAGCCTCATTGAAGTCGAGGGCCTCGGCCAGATCGCCACGGCGCCCTGTCCGTGGGTGGTGGAGCCGGTGGCAGAGCCCGCGCCTCTGGAGGGGCGCTGCGGCCTGGCGTTCCTCGGCAGCTACAGCCATCCCCCCAATGTCGATGCGATCGAGGCCTTCCTCAGCGAGGTCTGGCCGTTGCTGCGCAGCAGCCACCCTGCGCTCGAGCTGCATCTCTATGGCAGTGGTCTTGCCGCCGAGCAGACCCAGGCCTGGGGCGCGCAGCCGGGGGTGCGCGTGGTCGGTTGGGTCCCCAGCACCGCAGGGGTCTATGACAACCACAGGGTGTTCATCGCTCCGCTGCGTTGCGGCGCCGGCCTCAAGGGCAAGGTCATCGCTGCGCTGGCCAGGGGGGTTCCCCAGGTGCTCAGCCCGGTTGCAGCCGAGGGCACGGCACTCCGTCATGGCGACGAGGTGTTGATCGCCGAGTCCCCGGAGCAGTGGGCTGCATCCATCGACCGCCTGTTGGCAGACGATTCCCTCTGGTGGCGGCTGAGCAGGGCCGCCCTGACCCATGCCCGCAGCCACTACGGCCGCACCCAGGGACTGGCCCAGATGGCCGCCGCCCTGGGGCGGTTGGGGCTTCCGATCCGGGAGGGGCGTTGATGGAGCCCCCGTCCCTTTCGGGGGTGATGCCCGAACGGGCCATCGCCCTGGCGCCGGGCCAGCCGCTGCTGCCGGTGGCAGAAACCAACCGGCTGCTGTTGCGCCATGGCCTCAACAGAGCCCTAGCAAGGGCTGTTGTGCAGGAGGCGGTGGCAGCCGTGGTCCCCTTGACTGCCGCCGAGGAGCAGGCCCTGAGCATCGCTCTGTTGGAGCAACAGGGGCTCACCTCCCCTGCCGAGCGGCAGGCATGGCTGCTCGAGCGCGGCTGGCAGCTCGAGGATCTGCGGGCCATCGCCGGTCTGGCTGAGCGATTGCGCCGCTGGAGCCACTGGCGCTTTGAGGCCGAGGTGGAGGTCCGCTTTCTGGATCGCAAGCCTGATCTTGACCGGGTGGTGTATTCGCTGCTGCGGGTGGCAGAGAGGGAGCTGGCCGAGGAGCTCCATCTCCGCCTGCTCGAGCAGGCCGCCAGCTTCTGGGATCTGGCCGTCGCGTTCGGCTCGGGGGCCGAAGCCGAGACCGGCGGACTGGTGGGTCCGGTGCCGCTTTCGGCCGCCCATCCGCAACTGGCATCGCGGCTGCGGGCGGGCCGGGAGGGGCAACTGTGGCGTCCGTTTGCGATTGGCGAACACTGGCTCGTGGTGCGCCTGGAGCGGCTGCTGCCGGCCCGCCTGGATGACGGGACCCGCGCGCGCTTGGTGCATGAGCTGTTTGAACGTTGGCTCGACGAGCAGGTGGAAGGGTTGCTGTCGGGGGTGCCGCTGGCGCCGGTTCCCAGACCTGGGGGGTCCCGGGAGCCATGAATGGCGCTGCTGCCGCGATTCAGGCATCGGGCCAGCCAGGCCAGCTGCTGCGACGCTTTCGACCCTTTGATGCGCTCAGTGCCGAGCGGGCGGCCGCCCTGGAGCTGGCTCTGGAACCCCGCCGTTACCGGCTTGGTCAGACGGTTCTGCGCCCCGATGTGCTGCCCGATGCGGTGCTGCTGGTGCGCAGCGGCAGCCTGCGTTCCCTGGGACGCGACCCCATCGACGGTGCGCTGCACACGGTGGAGCTGCTCGAGACAGGTGCCAGCGCCGGATGGAGCGGCCTGTTGCGTCAGGCGCCCTGCGAGCATCTGCGCGCCTCCACCGAGGTCGAACTGCTGGCGCTGCCGGCGGGGGTGTGGGCTCGGGTGGTCGACGAGAACGAGGCGCTGCAGACCTGGTACAGCCGGCATGCGTCTGCGGCCGAACTGCATGGCCTGCTGGAGGCGATCGGGCACGACCGGCCCAGTCCCCTGCTGACGCAGAAGGACTGGCCAACCCTGCGAAGCCAGGCCCGGGTGCGCAGTCTGGCGCCGGGTGGGGTGTGTCCCGACCTCGACCCTGACTGCGACTGGTTCGTCAGCAGCGGGGGGGGCCTGGGCCAGCCATGGTCCGTTGGCCATCAGGTGGCAGCACCGCTGGCCGGTGGCCCCTGGTGGCGCTGGATCGGTCTGCCCCGTCTGCACATGGAGCGCAGCGAGCCCTCACCGGCCGCAGCAGAGCTGGTGATCGGCCAGCCGCCGCCACCCCTTGCTGCCCAGGCGGATGCAGAACCTGCCTCCAGCTATGCGCTGTCACCCCTGGAGCCCCCACCGACCCTGCTCCATCCCGGTCAGCTGAAGCTCCAGCCGGCGAGCGGACCGCGCGACATCCCCCGCGCCCTCTGCATCGCCCTGGCCGACTACTTCGATGTGCCGGTCAACCGTGATGCCCTGAGCGATCGCATTGCTGCCCTGCTGGAGCGCCAGGAGCATCTGACCTTGATGAACCTGGGGGAACTGCTCGATGCGCTGGGGTTGCGGGTGCTGTTGGTGTCGTTCCCCTGGGACCGGCTGGGGCGGGTGCCGGTGCCGGCCGTCGTGGAGCGCGATGGCCAGTTTGCCCTGCTCGAAGGGGTGGAGACCGATGGGCGGTTGCGACTGCTTGAGCCCGAACTGGGGCCCATCTGCGTCGACGCCGCCGAGCTGGGTCGTGCCCTGGGTGGGGCGGTGCCGGCGCTGTTGCTGCAGCGCAAGCAGGACGCCAAGCAACAACGCTTCAGCTGGGGCTGGTATGCCCCGTTCCTGCGGGAGCACCGTCGCGCCCTGGTGGAGGTGCTGGCGGTGTCCACGGTCATCAACGTGCTGAACCTGGCAACGCCTCTGGGAATTCAGCAGCTGATCGATCAGGTGGTGCGTCAGGACAGCCTCAATGTTCTGATCAGCATCTCTGCGGCGTTGTTGCTGGCTGCGGTTGTGCGGGGTGTTCTCAAAACCTTGCGGAGCTACATCTTCGCTGACACGGCGAATCGCATTGATCAGGCGACCAAGGCCACGATTCTGGATCAGTTGGTGCGACTGCCGCAGGGATTCTTTGACCGTCGGCCTGTAGGTCAGGTCATTCACTATTTCCATCAGCTGGATCGATTGCGCGAATTTCTTGTGGGTCAGAGCATCACCACTACCGTCGACTTTTTGTTCAGCTTTCTCTATCTTGCGATTCTGTTGGTGATGAGTGTGCCGTTGACATTGGCCATGCTGGCGACGGTGCCTTTGATGCTCATTCTGGCGATCATCAGCAACCCTCTGGTGCGTCGGCAGATCAACTCAAGCATGGCAGAAGCGGTCAAAACATATTCCTATCTCAATGAATCTATTACGGGCATTCAGACGATCAAGTCCCAGAATGCAGAGCTGCAGACACGTTGGGAATTTCAGAATCGCTATGCCCGATTCATCGGCGAAGACTTCAAGTTGAAGGTCACGCGAGAAGCTCTGAGCAACATTGCTGGGTTGATTCAGGACGTGAATTCACTGGTGGTGGTTGGGGTTGGAATTTTTCTGGTGATGCGCAGTCAGTTGACCATTGGCTCGTTCATCGCTTTTCGTATCCTCAGCGGCTATATCACTGGGCCATTGGTGAAGATGGTTCAGACCTGGCAGCAGTTTCAACAGTCCACTGCGTCACTGCGCATGGTGGCTGATGTCGTGGATCGTCCCACCGAGCAGAGCCAGCAGGAATCGTTGAATATTCCCATGCCGCCTTTGCTCGGCAAGGTTCAGTTCAGCGAGGTGATGTTCAGCTACGACGAGGATCAGGAGTCGATTCTCAATGGTGTCAATCTGGAGGTGCCAACCGGCTCATTTGTCGGTTTGGTGGGGGGCTCAGGTAGCGGTAAGAGCACGCTGTTGAAGTTGCTGCCCCGCTTTTACCGACCCACCGCTGGCAGGGTGCTTGTGGATGGACTTGATATCAACAAGGTCGAGCTCTATTCCCTGCGTCGGCAGATCGGAGTCGTCCCCCAGGACACGGTGTTGTTTGACGGCACCATTCGCGACAACCTGTTGCTGGTGAAGCCCGATGCCACGGCCGCAGATCTGATCGGCGCGGCACGGATCGCCTGTGCCCATGACTTCATCATGAACCTTCCCAAGGGGTACAACTCCGACGTGGGAGAGCGTGGCGCGGGTCTCTCGGGTGGCCAGCGGCAGCGCCTGGCCCTGGCCAGGGCCGTGCTGCAGAACCCCAGGCTGCTGATCCTTGATGAGGCCACCAGTGCACTCGATGCCCGCACCGAACGTCAGGTGTGCCTCAACCTGCTCGAGGCCTTTCGGGGCCGCACCGTGTTTTTGATTACCCACCGCCTGACCACGGTGCAGCCTGCCGATCTGATCGTGCTGATGGATCGGGGCGCGGTGATGGAGGTGGGCACCCACCAGGCCCTGATGAGCCGTCAAGGCTGGTACTACGCCCTGTACCAGAGCCAGCAGCAGGAGCAGGGCCTCTGAGATGGCTGCACCCTCCCCGTTGTCCAATCAGCCGCGGCGATCCCCGACGCCGCCTGTCGATCTGGTGGGGGATCCGCTTGCTGATGCCAGCCCGGATGCGTCGCCCCGGCCCCAGGTTGCGCGGCCGTCCGGCAGCGAAGCGTGGCAGTTCAACCAGCCCGTGCTGTTGAGGCGGAGCCCCCGGGCCTCCTCGCTGATGGTCTGGACGTTGGTTGGAGGATCTGCCCTGCTGATGGTGTGGGCCCTGGTGGCACCCCTGGCCGAGACGGTGGCTGTCCAGGGCAAATTGCAACCCGGCAGCCGGGTCAAGCAGGTCGAGGCCCCCGTGGCCGGGGTTGTGGCCGAGATTGCCGTGAAAGAGGGCGAGCCGGTCCGCCAAGGTCAGTTGCTGGTGCGCTTCGACCTGCGGGAAGCGCGCAGCCGTTTGCTGGCCGCCGAAGCCGTCAGGGCCAGGCTGGCGAGCGAAAACAGGATCTACGCCTCAGCCTTGGGCGATCGCGCGGCCAGCAGTCTGACCGTGAATCAGAGGTTGCAGCTGCAGAGCCAGCGGGCCGATCTACAGGGCCGTCTGCGCGCCGCCCAGCAGGAGCTGCGGCAAAGCCAGCAACGGCTTGCCGGGCTGCGGCAGTCCTGGGCGACGTCCAACGACATCGCCAATCGCTTTGAGGCCCTGGCCAGCACTGGTGCGGTCAGCGGGGTGCAGGCGTTGCAGACCCGTGACACGGCCAACCAGCTGCAGTCCCGTCTGCTCGAGGAGCTGCGGGTTGAAGCTCGCCTGCAGGCCACCCTGATCCAGGCCCAGGCCGGCCCTGCCGCTGATCTGCGGGGCCGCATCGAGGCGAACCTGCGCCAGATGAGCGAATTCGAGGGTCAGATTCGCCAGGCGCGGCTGCAGATCCAGTTCGGGCAGCTGACGGCCCCCAGCGATGGTGTCGTGTTTGATCTGCTGGTCAATCCCGGCAGTGTGGTGCCGACCAGCGGCGTGCTCATGACCGTGGTACCTGGCGATTCTCTCGATGCGCGGGTGTTGGTGCCCAGTCGGGTGATCGGGTTCGTGCTGCCGGGCCAGAAGGCCAACATTTCGATCGACACCTTCCCCTCGACCGACTACGGGCGGGTGCCGGCGGTGGTGCGCAGCATCGGCTCCGATGCCCTGACCCCTGAAGAGATGCGGAGCAGCCTGGGGGCTGAGGCCAACGGTCTGTTCTATCCGGTGACGCTGCAACTGCAGAACCAGCATCTGCAGGCGCGCACCCGCGTCGTCCCCCTGAAGGCTGGAATGACCCTGACCGCCGATATCCGTCTGCGGGAGCGGCCGTTCATCAGTGTGCTGACGTCGTTTTTCGAAGACAAACTGCGCAGCCTGGAGCGCCTGCGTTAGGCCATGGAACGCTGGGACTGGATTGGCTTGTACCCGCCGGCGCAGCAGCTGGCCGCGCGTCGTCGTCGCGCCCGGCTACGCGGGTTGGCTCAGCTGCGGGAACCCCGGACCTGGGTGTCGGCCTTGCTGGCCCTCGAACTGGGGCTCGCGCTGCTGCTGGGGGTTGGAACCGGAGCCGTGCTCGGGGCTCTGGTGCTGCTGCAACTGCTGTTGGGCCCCCTGCTCGCGGGGCTGGTGTGGTGGCTGGTGTGGAGTGAGTTTCATCGCTGAGCAGGCTTTCAATGCTGAACTGCCGCCCACTGCGCCCCCAGGCGGGTTAACGCCGCAACCAGCCAGGTGGGCAGCAGCTCCCGCGAGGTGGGCAGCTTCACCTGTCGGATGGGGTAATACAGCAGTGCCGCCATCAGCGCATTGAGCGCATGGGGGTGGCGCAGATCGGCCGCCATGTCGGCCAGTTGGTGGCGCTGGTTGAGGTCGTCCTGGTGGAGGGCTTCAGCGGCGAAGTTGGAGGCGATCAGGTTGTCGGTGAGTTGGCCGAAAGGCGTTCGGTACAGGACCTCCAGCTGCTCGGGTTCCACATCCAGCCAGACCTGGGCGACCTGACGCCGACTCCGGTCCAGGTCGCGGCAGACCTCGGGGTCCTGGGGTTCGATCGCATACAGGTTGATCAGGGCACTGACCCGTCCCAGGAAATCCTGGTCGCTGATCAGGCCCATGCAGGCCTCCCCGGTCAGGGGGGCCAGCACCGGCAGGGGCACGCTGGCGGCCGGCAGTCGGGCGGCCACCGCGTCAGCTCGTGCGGGCTGCAGCAGCGGGGTCGGCTGCTTGGCGGTGTGGTTCAGCCGGTCGGCGACGGCAGGATCACAACGCTCGGCATAGAGCGGCAGCACCCAGGCGGGCAGTTGGTTGAAGGGGTCGGAAACCTGCAGGCCGTGACGGTCCACGTAGGGCAGCAGGGCGAGCAGCACGTTGAGGCTGCCCTGGCGTTCCAGGCCCTCCAGCAGGACCTGCGACAGGGCGGTACGCCAGGCGGTCTCCTCGTCATCGAGTGGTAAGGCCGGCAGCACCCCCGTCAGAAACTTGCGATAGACCTGGCCGACCGGACCGGCATACAGGCTTTCCAGCCCGTCAACCGGGGTGGCCAGCCAGAGGCGCGACAGGCAGGTGCGCGCCGAGCGGGCGGCATCAAGGGTGCTGCGGTCCGGTCGCTCCAGCAGTGCGGTGGCAATGGCGTCCAGGCGCGCCACCGACCAGGGGTGGAAGGCCAGCCCAGGCGGCTCTCCTGGGTCTCCAGGCTCCAGTGGGGGCAACTCCGCCGGACTGATCCGTTCGCTGAAGTGCACCGACGGGGGGAGTTTGCGGCGCTGGAACCAGCCCCAGCCAAGGGTCTGGAGCAGGGAGACCATGGTGCGCAGGCAAGGCGGGGGCTCAGCCGCGACCGTAACGGTGGTGCCGGTCGTTGAAGGCATCCAGCAGCTGATCAACAGCAGGGAGCCAGTCCCCGCTGCGGGGCTGCCGAAACAGACGCAGGTTCGCGTACCAGGGACTGATGCTGGTGGTCACAAGCCAGCGGGGGTCAGCGCTCCAGGGCAGCAGCACCCAGGTTGGATGGGCCATCGCCCCACCCAGATGGGCCATGGCGGTATCCACGGTGATCACCAGATCCAGTTGCGCCAGCACCCGAGCCGAGGTGGCAAAACCCGACAGCTCGATGCCGGGATCAAGCAGATTCAGCCCGAGGGCACGGTTCCGTTCGCGATCGGGTCCGCACTGAAGGTCGACCAGCGTCGCGCCCCGCTCGCGCAGGCCCTCGACCAGCAGCCACAGCACCGACTCGGGCAGGGTGCGCTTGTGGTACTCCCTGGCGCAAAAAGGGTCATCGAGTTTGCGGCCCGCTGCGCTCACCAGGCCGACGCCCAGCCGTCGCGCCGTGGCGTCGACCTGTGGTCGGGTCCACAGGGGGGAGCGCAGGTAGGCCGAGTCAGGGCTCGCCGCATCTGGACTGTCGAGCCGCAGTGCATGCGGCAGCGCCAGCAGGGAGAGGCCGTTGGTCGACACTGCGCCGTTGGCGCCCTTGGCGTGGACGCTGGGCGGGTCCTCCAGCCAGTCCAGCCCTTCGCGCAACAACGTCACCAGAGCCGGCTCCACGATCAGCTGCACGCCGCCTTGCAGGCCCGCATCGCGACGGCAGCGCAGCAACGCGATCACGAAGCGCACGTATTGCAGCGTGTCTCCAAAACCCTGGTCGCTGACCAGCCTCACGTGCTGTTGCAGGGGGGCGGCGGCTGGAGCCCCAGGCGGCCCCGGGCTGGGGCTCAGCACCAGGGCACGGTGGGCGGCCATCAGTGCAAAGGCTTCGCGGTACTGCTGCAGCCCCAGCAGCACCTGACTGTGAGCCCAGAGGTTCGCCTGCCCATCGCGGCCATCCAGTGGTAGCTCCTCAGCCAGTTGCGCATGCATGGCCAGGGCGTCAGCAAATTGATTGAGGTCCCTCAGGCACTGGGCCAGTCCCCTGCGGCTGATGGCGCAGTCGGGTCGCAGGGTCAAGGCCTGGCTGTAGCACCGCTGGGCGGCCTGGGGCAGGTCGGCGAGCCACAGGGCATTGCCCTGGTTGGCCAGCAGGCGGTGGTCGCTGGGCTGCCGCCCATGCAGTGCGGCGTAGGTGGCGGCCGCGTTCAGCCACTCTCCCTGCTGTTGCTGCCGGTGGGCCTGCTGCAAGCGATGCAGGTCTGAGCGGTCCACGGTGGGGGCGAGCGAAGCTGCCAACGCGCGTGGATCCAGCCTGAGAGGGCAAAGGGATTTACAAATCCCTTGCAGCGCAACTGCGGCTGATTGGAAGCTCCTCGGGTCAACACGAGCTGATCAGGGGCGTTCCGCGCCCTGTCGGCTCCACGTTCCACCGATGAGCTGCCATGTCTGCGTCCACCCAGTCGCTCGGCCAGAGCCTGTTTGATTTTCTCGATGGCAAGGACTTCCTCCAACACCCGGGCGGTTTCCAGGGCGGGGCTCTGGCTCAGGAGATCCGTCGTTACGTCGATGACCAGCTCGAGCGGTTTCACATCGGCAGCTTCCATGACGCCCTGGGCCACCCAGGTGCCCATTCATTGCGCAACGATCCGGTGGTCTTCGGGGCACACACGGACCATGGCGGCCGTCCCGATCTCGTCGGTGGTCAGCAGCAGGTGGTCCATGCGCAGGTGGATCTCACCAGCTCCCTTGGTGGCATCGCCGACATGTGGCTGGGCGAGGGCCAGGCCGAAAGTCCGATGTTTCGCTCCCATCGCGGCTGAGCGCTTGCCGATGCCTGATCCCGGTATCAGGCAGATCCTTGCTCAGGCGTGGGTGGTGCGGTCGGCTGGCCAGAACAGGGCCAGCCAGACGGTTCCTGGATCGGGATCCGTCGCTTCCACGCGGTGGCGGGTGCCGGCCGGGATCAGCAGATGGTCGCCGCGGCACAGGGCCCGGGGCAGGGCTTCGCCTTCCAGGGCGAGCCGGGCACTGCCCTGCAGCAGCAGCACCCATTCGTGCTCGTGCTGGTCGTACCAGAAGCCTTCGGGGCTGCAGGCCTGGTTTGAATGAATGCGCTCAAGCCGCAGGTGCGCGTTGCTCAGCAGCACGGTGGCGAGCTCCTGGCCAGGGGGCGGCAGCTCGCCCCCCAGCAGGCCGGCCGTTCCCCCCACCTGCACGTCAGGTTCCCCCCAGCGCCGGCCGATGGCGAAGCCGAGGTCGCGGGCCAGGTTGACCACCTCGTGGTGGCTGCTGCAGGCGGCCAGGGCCGCGCGCACAGTGGGGTCGGCCTCGCTCAGGGCCACAAACGCATTGAGCTGGCTGACCTTCTCAAGAAACTGCTGCAGCTGCGCTTCAGCCATGGCCGGCGGTGAGAGCTCTGATCATGCGCCAGCGCTCAAACAGCACGCCGGCATAGGGCACGGTTTCGCTGGCCTCGATCTGCCAGCCCAGCCGCAACAGCAACGGCCGTGACAGCTGGCTGGCTTCGGTGCGCAGCTGCTGCACCCCCTGTTGGCGGGCCCGCTGCTCCAGGGCGCGCACCAGCGCAGCGGCGCGCCCCTGGCGGTTCCAGCGTCCATCGCAGTAGAGCAGTGCCAGGCGGTCGGCCGGATCGAGCACGGCAAAGGCGGCGAGGCGTCCATCGCCAGGAGCCACCGGATTCACCAGGGTGAAGCCGCGGCTGATCGTGGCAGCCACGGCACCTTCGGGCTGGCCGTGTCGGGCCCAGGCTTCGACCTGCCCGGGGCTGTAGAGCCCATGGCACTGGCTACGCACCGCTGCGGCATAGAGGCCCAGCAGGGCGGCCAGATCCCCGGGTTCGGCCGGGCGCAGGGTGTGGCCGGGCTCAGTGGCCATCGGCGGCGCCCAGGCTCAGGTGCTGCCCCGGTGCTGCCGCCAGCGGCGCGAAGTCAGCGGGGGTGCAGCTGAACAGCAGCACCTGCACCCCACGCTGCACGCCGCGCTCGAGCATGCGCAACAGGCCACCCCGCCGTGCGGGGTCGCTGTTGCTGAAGGCATCGTCGAGCACCAGCGGCAGGCAGCCGTCGTAGGCCCCCAGCAGCACCTCGGCCAGGGCCAGCCGCAGGGCCGTGTTGAGCTGCTCGCGCATGCCGCCGCTCAGCTGGCCGAAGTCGAAACGCACGGCCCCCTGTTGCAGCTGCAGCGCGCTGATGCCCTGCTGCGGGCTGAACTGCAGGCCGGCCGCTGCGGCTGCCGGCAACGCCAGGGCCTCCAGGTAGCCCTGCAGGGCCCGTTGCAGCGGCAGGCAGTAGTGGTCGGCCGCCTGCTGCTGGGCCGCGTCAAAGGCCTGCAACAACAGCTGCAACGCCGCAGTGCTGCGCTCGAGGGTCTGGCGCTCGGCCCGGGTCTGCTCCCAGGCGGCCTGCAGCAGCTCTACTTCGGCCGACGGGTCGCTGGCCCCGAGGCTGCGGCAGATCTGCTCCTGCTGGCCCCGACGCGTCAGCAGGGTCTCCTTTTCGGCGGCCAGCAGGCGCAGCGCCTGCTCAGGCTCGACCCCCCCGGGCTGCAGGGACGACGCTACCGCGGCGAGCTGGGCGCTGAGGTGTTCCAGTCGCTCCTGCAGCTGGCCCAGCGAGCCGTGGGTGCGCTCCAGCTGGTCCAGCTGCTGGGCGGTGGCGCTCAGGGCGCCGCTCAGCCGGCCTGCCTCGGCCTGGTGCTGCCCCTGCCGCTGGATCAGCTGCTCGCGCTCGCGCGCCGTGGCGTCGTTGTCCTGTTGCAGTTGGGCCTGCTGACGGGCGAGGGTCTGCAGCTCCTGCCTGAGGGTGTCCTGATGGGCTTCGAGGGCGGCCAGGTCGGGCGCCGCTGCGCTGGCAGTGGCGTCCTGCCCCAACGCCGCCAGGGCCCGGGTCAGCCGTTGCCGGCGGGGCCCCAGGTCGGCCAGCTGGGCATCGAGGCGGGCCCACGGGATCGTGGCGGCCGCCTTGCGCAGATTGGCCAGCTCACTCTCGAGCACCAGACGCTGCTGGGCCACGCTCTCGGCCGCATCGCTGCTGCTCTGGCCCAGCTGCTGCTGCAGCGCCTGCAGCCGCCCCTGGGCCTGCTGGCGCTGGGCCACGGCCGCCTCCATGGCCTGGCCCCCACCGGGGCTGATCAGCAGCCGGGTGCGGCCACCGTCGAGGCTCAGTTCGGCGGCATGGTCAAGCCGTTGCGGTTGTGCGCGTTCGAGCGGCCGCCCATCGAGGCTGACCGGCGCAGGGCTCGCCAGCAGCTCCACCTGGGTCGCCATGCCCTGGCAGCGGGCCTGGGCCTGGGCCAGCTGCTGTTCGGCCTGGCGCAGTTCGCGCACCTGGTCCCCGCTGATGGCGGGCAGCTGCTGCAGGTGCTCCTTGATGGCACTGGCCTGCTGCTGCAGCGCCTCAAAGCGGCTCTTGTGAGCCTGCAGCTGGTCCTGCTCGCGCTCCAGCGCCGCCAGATCCAGCTGGGCCGCAACGTGCTGCTGCTGCTGCGCCAGGTCCTTGCTGCTGCGCTCAAGGGCCTGGCGCCGGGTTCGCCCGGCGCTGGCCGCATGGTCCAGTTGACCCAGCTGAAGCTGGTGCTGCTGCAGTTGCTGCTGCAACCGCTCGAGCTGGACCTGGTCGGCCTGGCGCTGCTGCTGCAGGACCTGCTGCTGCCGCTGCACCGCCTGCAACTGCTGCAGCTGCTGCAGCTGGCTCAGGGCCTGCTCCTGCAGCACGATCGCCGCGAGCCGATCGCCGATCTGCGCCAGTTGCACCATGGCGGCTTCGAGTTCGCTCAGGCGGGCCTGGCTGCGGTGCAGCGCGTCCAGGGCCTCGGCCTCCCGCGTCTGGGCCAGGGCCAGGGGGGAGCCCGCCCGCACCTTGCCGGTGGCGGTGAGCTGCTGGTCGAGCCGCTGTTGCAGCAGGGCCTGCACCTGCCGGTCGCGCGGCGACTCGAGCGCCGTGGCGGTGGCCCGCAGGGCATCCTGGGTGCTCCCGGCCCCCTGCAGCTGCTGCACCAGCAGGGCCAGGTCGTAGCTCTCCCCCCCCGCCGCCAGCAGATCGCTGCCCGCTTCTCCCTGGCGCACCCAAAGATGGGCCCAGCGCAGGGGGAGCTGGGCGATGCGGCGCCCCTCGACCGGGCCGGGCACCTGCAACAGCGCCGCGAGTCTGGTCTCGGCGGCACTGCCCTGGAGGGTGTCGCCGCCATCGCTGCTCAGCTGGCAGGTGCCGCCCGTGCCGGCAAAGCGTTTGCGCAGCAGCCATTGCACGCCAGCGGCCTCAAAGCGCAACTCCACCTCGGGCAGGCCCCCATGGGTCAGGGAGCGCAGCTCCTCGACCCCGCGGCCACTGGCCGTGGCCTTGAGGAACAGGGTCTTGTGCAGCGCCTCGACAACGGTGCTCTTGCCCGCCTCATTGGGTCCACCGATCAGGGTGAATCCGGGAGCGAAGCTCAGCTCCAGCAGCCGGTGCTGGCGCACCCGCTCGAGTCGGGCGGCGATCAGGCGCATGTCTCGCCCACGCTGCGGTGCAACTCCAGCAGCGCCTGGTCAAGGGTGTCGCTGCCAGGGTCCTGAGCCAGCCGTTGGCTCAGGTCGCGCACCACCGCCGCCACCAGGGGGGCATCGGCCATCTCGGCCAGCGAGCGGAGCTCGTCAGCCTCCGGACTGAGGCCCACGCGGAGGCGCCGTTTGAGCCGCAGCAGCTGGGCCTCCCAGCGCTGCAGCAGCCCATCGAGCCGCTGCTGGCCGCGGATGCTCAGCTGACCGCTGAGCTCCAGCAACAGCAGATCGGCGCCCACCCGGGCCTCCAGCAGCGCTTCGACCTGGCGTTCCAGCGCTGCCAGGTCGCCATCGCCTTTGAGGGCGACCTGCAGCGGATGCCAGCCCACCGTGCCGCTGGGCTGGGGGCGCACCCGGGGCGGGGCGGCTCGGGTGAGCTCCACCACCAGCACCTGACCGCTGCGGTAGTCGGCATGGCGTGGAAACCGATCGGCTTCGGGGGTGCCGCTGTACCAGGCCTTGGCGTGCACCTGCTTGCAGCCGTGCCAGTCGCCCAGGGCCACGTAATCGACCTGCTCCAGCCAGGGGGCCCGCAGGTCGATCAGGTTGGCGGGGCCGCTGGGGTTGTCGTCATCGAGATCGCTGCCGGCAAAACCGCTCACGCCCCCGTGGGCCAGCACCAACCGTGGCTTGTGCGCCGGCAGGCTGCCCCAGTCGAGGCGGTTGAGCCATCCGCAGGGGTCGCTGCTGTCGTGCCGTTGCTGCAGACCACACGGAAGGATCAGCAGGTCGTCGAGTTCGAGGGGCTGGTGCTGATCCAGAACCGACAGGGCGGGTGCACGGCGCTGCCGCTCGTCGGCGAACAGCGGTGACTGCCAGATGCTCCCGGGTCCGCCATGGTCGTGGTTTCCCGGGATCACCAGGGTGGGGCATCCGATGCGGCCGATGGCCGCACACACGCCGCTCACGTCGCTCGGGCTTGGCGTGGGCGAATCAAACAGATCGCCCGCCACGACCACGGCCCTGGCTCCAGAGTCAGCGGCGACCGCTGCGATGCGGTCGATCGCCTCAAGGCGCACCTGACGCAGCCGGCTGCGTTTGTCGGGGTCGCTGATCCGGCCATAGGGCTTGCCGATCTGCCAGTCGGCCGTATGCAGCACGGTGATGGCTGTCGGCACCTGGGAGACCACCCGCGCTCGAGCGACCTGTCTAGCGCCTGAGGCCCCAGACTGGTACCGCACCCATGCAGGCGCCATGGCTTCTCACGTCGGCCGCGTGCTGCAGACCCGGATTCTCCAGACCCGCATCCTCCAGGCAGTGGCCCTGCTGTTGGTCGTGCTGCTGGCCTGGTGGCCCCTGCCGGCCCAGGCGAGCCCCGATGGGGCGCTGTTGTTCGACAACCATTGCGCCGGGTGCCACATCCATGGCGGCAACATCATCCGGCGTGGCAAGACCCTCCAACTGGGTGACCTGGAGCGCCAGGGGCTGGCCAGTCCCGAGGCGATCGCCCGGGTGGCCGCGGCCGGCATCGGCCAGATGGGCGGCTACGCCACGAGCCTCGGCGATGGTGGTCCCGAAGCGGTCGCAGACTACGTGTGGCAGCAGGCCCAGGCCGGTTGGCCGCGGGCCTAGAAGGCCTGGGTCCAGGGGTGGATCTCGATGTCGGTCCAGATCCCCTCGCGCCAGTAGACATCAGCCTTGACCAGGGCTTCGACGGCCTCGGCCGAGTCACCCTCGAAGATGCCGAACACCCGGCTCAGGTCGGTGGTGGGGCCCAGGGTGATCAGGCTGCCGCCCTCCTTGAGCTGCTGCAGCCGGGCCAGGTGCTCCTCACGAAAAGGGGCCCGTTTCTCGAGCACGTCCTCGCAGTAGGTGCCCCAGAGAACAAACCGCGATGCCATGCCAGCGTGCCGTGATGCATGTGGATCCTCCCAGATCCGGGCTGCCCGAACGGCCCGGCCCGGCCCCACGCCTGGCTGGCGTGCTGCAACCGGTGATCCCCGAGATCAGTGCCCTGGTGCGCGCCACCCCCGGCTGTCTGTCGCTGGCCCAGGGCATGGTCAGCTGGGGCCCACCGCCTGGGGTGGCCGCCGTGCTGGCTGCGGCTGCCGCAGAGATGGCGGCTGGCGATGGCGCTGCTGAGCTCAACCGCTACGGCGCCATGGCCGGCGATGCCGCGCTGCAGGAGGCCATCGGTGGAGTGCTCATGGCGCCGTACCGCCCCGGTGGCCCGTTGCAGCTTGAGGGCTCCACGCTGCTGGTGACCGCCGGCAGCAACATGGTGTTCAACGCCATCGCCCAGGTGATCACGGGGCCTGGCGATGAGCTGATCCTGCCGCTGCCCTACTACTTCAACCATGCGATGGCGGTGCAGCTGGCCGGCGGTGCGGCGGTGCCGGTCGACGCGGGGCTGATCCCTGATCCCGAGCGCCTGGCGGCGGCGATCAGCCCCCGCACCCGGGCGATCGTGACCGTCTCCCCCAATAACCCCAGCGGTGTGGTGATGCCCCGCTCGGTGCTGGAGGCGATCAACCGGCTGTGCGCGCAGCGGGGCCTGTTTCACATTCACGACGAGGCCTATGAGCACTTCGTGCACGGCCCGACGCCCCACTGGAGCCCGGGCTCCCAGGCCGGAGCGGCCGAGCACACGATCAGCCTGTTCTCTTTGTCCAAGGCCTACGGCATGGCGGGTTGGCGGCTGGGCTACGCGGTGGTGCCGGCCCAGCTGAGCCCAGGTCTGGCCCAGGTCCAGGACACGGTGCTGATCTGCCCGCCCCGGCTCACCCAGCGGGCGGCGGTGGCGGCCCTGGCAGCCGGTGCAGCCTGGTGTCGGCCCCGTGTCGCCCGGCTCGCAGCCCTGCAGCAGCACCTGGTCGATGCCGTCGCCGAGGCCCGCGCCGGCGGGCTGCCGCTGCGGCTGCTGGCTGAGCCCGATGGCGCTTTCTACGGGCTCCTGGCGCTGGAGCCCGAGGCGTCACAGCGCCTGTCGGCCGGGGGAGTGGATGGGCGCACCCTGATGCGGCGGTTGGCCAGCGAACACGGCGTGGCCGGCGTCAGTGGTGATGCCTTTGGACTGGACGGCCATGCCCTGCGGCTCAGCACCGGCATGGTCGATGGCCCCACCCTGGCCGTGGCGCTGCAACGGTTGTTTGACGGCATCGGGGCGCTGCTCGGCCAGGCTTGACACCCACAGGGGCGGCTTCAGCATTGGGCGCAGTTGGGCGTGCGCCGGTGACCCTCAGGCAGAAGGCGATCGCGGCCGGCGGCGTGATCGTCGGCGTCGCTGTGGTGGTGCTGGGGCTGCAGTGGTTGCTGGCCCATCTGGCCTATGAACAGCAGCTGGCCCGCTGCAATGTCCTGCGCGACCAGCTCAGTCAGACCAAGGGTCGTCTGGACGCGACGACCCGTGACATGCGCCAGAGCCGGCTCAACCCCGAGCAGGCGCGGCTGCTGCGCAGCACCGATCCTGCGGCCTACGTGAATTACTCGGAGAAGGTGGCCACCAAGGTGGATGCCGTTGCCGACACCGGCGAGCAGCTGGTCAGCCTCAGCAGTGACTACCAGGCGGCCCGCTGCCTCGATGTGGTGCGCTGAGCTGGGCCCTACCGCACCACGCCCCAGCGGCCCATGAAGGGCCAGCGCACCAGCAGCGCCATGGCGCCAGCCTCTGGCCACAGCTGGGCCAGGGCCACAGCCATCTGTGGCAGCGGGTCATGGCCGGCCTGGCGGGCGGCCTGCACCGCCGACCAGGTGCCCAGGTAGCCCAGCAGTTGCTGCAGATCCCAGCGACGCTCAATCCAGAGGTCTGTTGGAAAGTCCCACTCCTGGCCCGGAAACGGCAGGCCGGCATAGCTCTGGTCGACCCAGTGGCGCTGGGGCGGCCACCAGGGCCGCAGGGTCTCGCCGTAAAAGTGATCGAGGGCTCGCTGCAGCGGGCCCATCGCAGTGGCGCGCCCTGGGGGGGCGCTGCCGTCATCCACCTGAAAGGGCAGGTAGCCGATCCAGGCCATCACGGCTCCGGGCCGGCACACCCGTCGCACCTCGGCGTTGAAGGCGTCGCCGGCAAACCAGTGCACCGCGGCAGCCACCAGCACCCCATCGACGCTGGCGTCGTCGAGCCCGCTGGCGCTGGCCGGCGCCTGGCGATAGCTGATCAGGGGGTGGGGGTCGGCCTCGGCAAGCTGGGCCGCGCTGGCATCGGTGGCGATCACCCGGATGCCCCGGCGGGCCAGGGCCCGCGACGCCTGGCCGCTGCCGCAGCCGCAGTCCCACACCAGCGGGGCTGCGCCGCTGGCCGGTTTCAGCTGCGCTGCGAAGGCCTCGAAGAACGCCTCCGGATAGGTGGGGCGATGGCGCCCATAGGCCGCCGATACGGCGCCGAACAGATCGGCGGCGTCACCGGCGGCATCAGCCGGCGGCATCAGCGGCGGCATCAGCGGCAAACACCAGCAGACGGTTGTTGGCGGGCATCGCCACGTCGGCTCGCGGCTGCAGGCCATGCCTGCTGGCGAGCAGGGTCAGCCAGTCGGCGTCGCGCACCCCCATGGCGGGGTCGAGGCTGCGCAGATGGGCATCAAAGGCGGCATTGCTGGGGGCTGTGTGCCGCCCAGCATCGCTGAAGGGGCCATAGAGCAGCAGCAGGCCGCCGGGGCCCAGCAGCGCCGCAGCTCCGGCCACCAGATCGGGCACCGCAGCCGCCGGCATGATGTGGACCGTGTTGGCGCTGAACACGGCATCGAAGGGACCAGGGGGCCAGGGCCCTGTGGTCACATCGAGGGCTACCGCATCGGCCAGGTGACTGCCGGCGGCGGGCTGGCTGCGGCCCTCACGGTCGATGCGCTGCTGCAGCGCGGCCAACTGCCCGGGCCGTTCACTCGGCAGCCAGTGCAACTGGTCGCGCTGGCGTGTGAAGTGAACCGCATGCTGGCCGCTGCCCGAGCCCACCTCCAACACCCGTGCCGGCCGCGGCAACCAGCGCGCCAACGCCTCGGCGATGGGCTGCTTGTTGCGTTCGCAGGCTTCAGAAAATTGCACAGCTGGCAGGGCGACGGCGCGCGTCGCGATCAGGGCTGATCCAGGGCCTGGCGCAGCGCGGCGCAGAACCGGCCAGCGGCGTCGGCCACCGTTTGACCGCAGCTGTGAGCTTCAGCCATCACCTTGACCAGGGCGCTGCCGACGATGGCGCCATCGGCCCCCCAGTCACGCACCCGGCGGGCCTGCTCGGGGCCCGAAATGCCGAAACCCACGGCCACCGGCGTGCCGCCCTGGGCCTTGAGCTGCTGCACCAGCGGTGCGACCCGCTCCTGAAGGTTGGTGCGCACCCCGGTCACCCCGGTGACGCTCACCAGGTAGGTGAAACCGCGGCTGGCGGCATGGATCCGGGCCATGCGCTCGGCCGGCGTGGTGGGGGCCACCAGCAGCACCAGATCGAGGCCGTGGCAGGTGGCGATGCTGGAGAGTTTCTCGGCTTCCTCAAGCGGCAGGTCGGGCACCACCAGTCCGGCGGCACCGGCCGCGGCGGCCTCGGCGCAGAAGGCCTCCATGCCTTTGTTGAGCAGCGGATTGCTGTAGGTGAACAGCACCACTGGAATCGCGAGCCGGTCTTTGAGGCCGCCCAGCATGGCCAGCACCCTGGCGGGGGTGGTGGCGGCGGCCAGGGCACGGCTCGCGGCCGCCTGGATCACGGGGCCGTCGGCCAAAGGGTCGCTGTAGGGGATGCCCAGTTCGATCAGGTCGGCCCCGCCAGCCTGCAGGGCCAGCAGCGTGTCGGCGGTGGTGGTGAGATCGGGATCCCCTGCCATCACAAACGGCATCAGGGCGCAGCGCTGCTGCTGCCGCAGGGCCTCGAAACGCTGCTGGATCGCCGTCACGCCTGCTGTTCGGATGCCCCTGAGCCTATGGGGTCGGATTCTCCCGACGGGCTGGCCGACTCTGTGGCCGTTTCGGCCAGGAGTCTGGCCTGCTCCTCGGGGCTGAGGGCTTCAAAGCGGCGCAGCAGCTCGGCATCGGTGAAGGCGTCGTAGGCCTGGCGGTAGTCGCGGCGTTGCTGCATGTAGGTCATGCGGCCGGTGACCGCCCGAAACAGGTAGCTGCCGGTCCACAGGACCACCACCACCATGAGCACGGCCGAGGCCGCGATGCCGGCCGAAAACCCTTCAAATCCCGTGGATGCAAACGCGGCATAACCTGCTGCACCTAGCCCCAGAACCGCCAAACCCAGCAGCAGGGCACCCCCTTTGGTCATGGGTGTCAGACCTGCCCCTGGCCCGCCATGCGCAGGTTGATGAACGGGGCAAACAGGATCAACCCAGGGAAGAACAGAAACACCAGGCCATAGACCCCCAGCCGCTCCAGCTTGCCCATGGTGGTCCAGCGCCTGACCATCCAGGCGTAGAGCAGCAGGGGCACCACCACCAGGTAGGCACCGCCCAGCACGGCGTAGGGGCCCAGCACCAGCAGGGTGTCGGTCGGCAGGTTGCTGAGCATTCCAGACAAGGGTGGCTTCGACGTTGAAAGCGATTTTAGTTGGGTGCAGCAGTGATGCGCCCGGCGGGATTCGAACCCGCACTGGAGTCATTTTAAGTGACCTGCCTCTGCCAGTTGGGCTACGGGCGCTGGCTGCGATCCAAGCCTATGCGTCGCCTGGATCGGTCGGTCGGGGTCAGGGCATGGCAATTGGGGCACAACAGCCTCAGGTTGCTGAGTTGATTGTTGCTGCGGCAGCCATCAATGCGGTCCAATTCCAGTGGGATCGGGCCCTGCATCCATGTTGTCTTCCTGCAGGATTGGCAGATTGGCTCAAAGACTCCCTCCTTTGGAAGGCGTTGCTTCAGCCGATAGCTGGTGACCGTTGAGGAGGCCAGCAAATCCCCCAGCGAACGACGTGGACCAAATCTGCTGACCGTGGTTCCACCGTCGACCCGTGAAGTGTTCGGTGGAAAGCGCATGATTCCTGATGGCAGACTGGATCTGCACATCGTCTCCACCAGCGGGTCTCAGGCCGAGTGCGATCAAAACCTGGCGGATTGATCTGGAGGAAGCAACAGCGCTTCTCAGCTGATCGTCGCTTCTCAGTTGATCGTCACTCCAGCTGCGACGTTGCATGCGGCACAATTGTGGTCAACTATTGTCATTCATTGTACATCGATCTTTTCGTAGTGCGCCGGTTGCGTGTTCATTGTTGAGGCTGTTGTTGCTTATGCTTCGGTTGATCTGGGCTTGTGTGCTGCGGGTATCATTTGGCCTGGGTCGTTGATTCTTTTTCCTTCCAATCAGTCAGTCATCCAGTGGTTGCCCCTGCAGGGAGTCCCTGATCCACGGCGTGGCTTGCGCAGTGCAGCTGCTGCCCCTCCCCCCCCTGCTTCAGCTGTTGAACGCGGTTTCTAGGGTTGGATCCTGCATTGCAGGTTTGGATGGCAGGCGGGCAAGAGAACCCGATGCAGCTTGAGCAGGAGCTCGAGCAGGCCCGACGCCATGGGCGCTGGCTGGCCGATGATGAACGTGAAGCCCTGGCTCTGGCCCAGCAGCAGCAGGCCGAGACAGCCCTGGCGCAACGCCGGCAGCGGCGCAAGCTGCTGATCCTGACGGTGGTCTGCGTGCTGATCCCGCCGTTGTGGCCGATGGCGCTGGCTCTGGTGCTCTATCGGCTGTTTCCGCGCACCACCAGGCGCTTCGGCCTGATCGCCGGTGTGATCCTGCTGGTCGGCGGAGCCTTGGTGCTGCTGCTGTTGCTCAGCCTGGTGGTGGCGATCCTGATGGCGGTGTTCTGAGCAGAACCGACCGCCAGGACGCCAGCTGGAAGCCCTCCAGCTCCCAGCGTTTGACCAGGCGGTAGACCACCGGCACCACCAGCAGGCTCAGGGCGGTGGAGACCAGCTGACCACTGAAAACGACGACGCCGATGCTCATGCGGCTGCCCGAGCCGAAGCCACTTGCCAGCAGCAAGGGGATGAACCCTGCCAACGAGGCGATCGCTGTGAGCAGGATCGGCCGCAGACGCGCAATCGAGGCTTCGTGGATCGCTTGCTCAAGCGGTTCACCACCCGCGAGGCGCTGGTTGGCGAATTCGACGATCAGAATGCCGTTCTTGGCCGCCACGCTCACGAGCACAAGCAGCCCCATCTGGCCGTAGACATCGAGCGCCATGCCGCGCAGGCCCAGGCCGATCACGGCTCCCAGCAGCGCCAGCGGCACGGTGACACCGATGATCAGTGGATCGATGAAGTTCTCGTAGAGGGCCGCGAGCACCAGCAGCATCACCAGCACGCCCAGGGCAAAGACCCGCACGTTGCTGCCGGCAGCCCGATCTTCTTCACGGGCAAGGCCCGCCCATTCGAGCTCGGTGATGCCGGCTTGACGCTGTTGAACCTGTTCGAGCAGGGCCATGGCCTGGCCGCTGCTGACGCCCTCTTTGGGCAGGGCGCGCACGCTGATCGAGCGCACCAGCCGGGTGTGGTTGATGCTGGTGGGCCCGCTGCTCTGCTCCAGACGCACGATCTGGCGCAAGGGGATGAGATTGCCTTCGCGGTTGCGCACCATCAGGTTGAGCACGTCATCGGCGTCGCGCCGCCTAGCCCCGTCGAGCTGCACGATCACCTTGCGCACCTGCTCGCTTTCGAAGCTGTCGTTGACGTAGTCGCTGCCGAAGCTCGCCCCCAGGGTGTCAACCACGTTGGCCAGGTCGACCCCAAGCGAAGCCAGTTGCAGCCGGTCGGGAATCAGCTGGAGTTGGGGAGCACCGGCGCTGAAGCGCGTCGAGACCCGTTCAAACGCGCCGGTGGCTCGGGCATCGCGAATGAAGCGTTGCACCTGTTGTTCGAAGTCGGCGAGGCTGAGCTGACCATTGCTCACATCGAGCAGTTCCAGTTCCAACCCCCCCTCGCTGCTGAACCCCCGCACACTTGGGGGCTCGCTCAGCTGCACCATCGCCTGGCGAATCTGGCGGCGCAGCTTGCCGTTGAGCCGATCGCCCACGGCTGCTGTGGTCTGCTCGGATCCGGTTCGCTGCTCGATCGGGGCCAGGCGCAGATAAAAGAGCCCTTTGTTGGGGCTGCTGTCGCCAAATGAACGTCCGGCAAAGAAGGTGGCCCGGGTGATCAGGGGCTCGCTGCGCACCACGTCGCGCACCTGATCCAGCACCGCCTGGGTCTGCTGCAGGGCCAAGCCATCTGGCAGGATCACCACCCCGCGCAGCTGGCCGGTGTCCTCCTGCGGAATGAAGCTCTTGGGCAGGGTCTGCAACGCCAGGGCTGTGACCAGGATGCCCGCCAGCAACAGGGCCACCACCAGGCGCACGCGGGCCATCACCCAGTCCAGCAGCCGGCCATAGGGGGCCTCGAGGCGCTCCAACCAGCGCCGAGGCGGGTCGATCCAGCGCAGCAACCAGCGCGGTTCCGAACGGTTGGGCCCCACGGCCCTGCTGGCCAGCACCGGCGTGAAGGTGAGGGCGTTGAACGTCGAAAAGATGATCGCCGCGGTGATCGTGATCGCGATCGGGGCATAGAGCCGGCCGACGCTGCCCCCCAGCCCCAGCACCGGCACGAACACCACGATCAGCACAAGCGATGTGGCGATCAGGGCGCTGCCCAGCTCGGCCATTGCTTCGCGCGCTGCCACGAGCGGCGGGTGGCCCGCCTCGAGCCTGCGGCCGATGTCTTCACTGACGACGATGGCGTCGTCGACCAACACCCCCGAAGCCAGGACCATGCCGAACAGGGTCAGGCTATTGAGGGACTGTCCTGTGAGGTAGAGCACGCTGAGGGCACCGACCAGCGCCACCGGTACCGCTGCGGCGGTGACCAGGGCCAGGCGGCTGTTGCCCAGCCCCAGCAGCAACACCACAAACACCAGCAGCACCGCGTCCCGCAGGCTGGCGGTGGTGTTGTCGATGCTGCCCTTGACGAAGTCGGCTTCATCGACGATCAGCTGCATGCTGATGCCCGGCGGGAACCGGGGTTCCAGTTCCCTGAGGGCTTCATTGACCGCGGCGCTGACGGTGATCGCATTGCTGCCATCGCGCTGGTTGATCACCAGGGCCACGACCGGGTTGCCGGCCAGGTTGGTGGCGATCGCGTCGTAGCTCTCATTGCCCAGTTCGACCCGGCCCACATCGCGCAGCAGGGTGAGGCCGCCGGTCTTGCCATCGCGGGCCACCACCAGCTGTTCAAACTCGGCGGGTGTGCGCAGCCTGCCTTCCATGCGCAGCGGCAGGGTGAGCTGCTGGCCCTCGGGGCTGGGGGCATCGCCGCTCTGCCCCAGGGCTGCCAGCACGTTCTGCTGCAGCAGGGCCGTGCGCACATCGCCAATGGTGAGCCCCCGCTCTTCGAGCCGCCAGGGGTCGAGCCAGAGGCGAAAGGCCAGGCTGTTGCCCCCCGAGATGCTGACGCTGCCGACGCCTGGAACGCGTTGAATCCGGTCGCGAATGACCTGGTCAACCCAACCGCTCAGAAAGGTGCTGCCGTACAGGCGACGATCGGCCCCGAAGCTCAGCACCATGAGCACGTCGTCGGAGCTGCGCCGCACCTGCACCCCCTGGCGCGCCACCACCGCCGGCAGCAGCCGGCTCACCACGGCTGCCTCGTTCTGGGTGTTGATCTGGTTGAGTTCGGGGCTGCCCCCGTCAAAGCTCAGGCTGATCGAGCTGCCGTTGGCCGAGCTGGTCGAACGGATCGTGTCGAGCCGCTCGAGTCCGTTGAGCTGCTTTTCGAGAATGGCGGTCACCCCCTGCTCCACCACTTCGGGGTTGGCGCCGGGGTAAGCCGCGCGCACCGTGACCCGGCTGGGGGCGATCGGGGGCAGGTTCTCCACCTGCAGGGCCGGCAGGGCTACCAGGCCAGCCAGCAGCACCAGCAGGCTGCACACCAGGGTCAACACCGGCCGTTTCAGGAACGGGTCGGAGATCGATCGCAAGACTCGGCGTTTCCGCTCCAGAGCAGGCCCTAGGGGTGATGGACACCGGGCAGCAGGGTGGCCACCTGGTTGGCATCGAGTCTGCCTGTCTGCTGCAGCACCTGGGTGATCCGGGTGATGTCGAGCACAGCGTGCACGCGGTAGCCCGCTGCGGCGAGCCGCTGTTTGGCCTGGCGATCATGATCGCCGCCGTGGTCGAGAAACACGACCACATCGTGGACCACCAGCTCTGAGCTCTCCAGCTTGGCGATGCCCTCGAGCACGCTGCCGCCGGTGATCAGGATGTCGTCGACCACGACCACCACATCGCCGGCCTCGAAATCGCCCTCGATCAGGCGGCGGGCGCCGTGGGCCTTGACCTCCTTGCGGGGATAGATGAGCGGTTTGTGCAATTGCAGCGACAGGCCGGTGGCGGTGGGCAGCGAGCCGTAGGGAATGCCGGCGATGCGGTCAAAGTCGAGCTGACGCAACAGCTCGCCGTAGCTGTGCAGCACCCGATGAAAGAGGTTGGGGTCCGAGATGATCTGACGCAGGTCGACGTAGTAGTTGAAGACGGCTCCACTGGCCTGCACGTACTCCCCGAACAACAGACAGCCGATGTCGAACAGGTCGACGATCAGGGCTGCCAGGGGATCGTTGCTGGCCCCTGCCGCGGCGTTGGGCAACCACAGGTCGCAGCTCTGGGCCCCGGCACGCTGCCGTTCACTCTGCAGCTGCGCGCGGCAGCCGTTGATCTGCTGGCGCAGGGCATCGGCCCGCGCCGCCAGGTCGTCTTCGACCAGCAGGTTCTGGGGCAGGGGCAGCAGCAGACCGTCGCCCGCCTCGCTCAGCCCGGCCTGCAGCAGCGGTTCGAGTTGGTCTTCCTCGGCCCAGAGGCTGCGCAGCAGCAGAAACCGCTGCGGTGCCGCCTGCCGCACCGCCGCCAGCACGGCTGCGTCGCTGGTGCCGACCTCGAGCAGCAGTTGCTCAGGCGTGGCCCACAGCTGGCTTTCGCGCACGATGTGCAAAAACAGGGGCGCCTCCTCGCCGGGGTAGTGCTGCAGCACCCGTGCCGCGGGGTTCGAGCTGTGGCAGGTGATCACCACGCCTTTGTCGGGGTAGAGCAGAAACGGCGCGGCGATGTCCTGGCCCGCCAGGGGCGAGAGGGTCACCCCGTCGGCGCCGAGCTCCTTGAACAGATAGTGGGCCAGGGCCGATGAGCTGTTGAGGTCGCCATGTTTGGCGTCGATGATCAAGGGGATCTCGGGCGGCACCAGATCGCGCACCTCGGTCAGCAGCTCCAGGCCGATCGGCCCCAGGGCCTGGTAAAAACCCAGGCTGGGCTTGAAGGCGCTGACCTGCGGCGCTGTGGCTTCGATCACCGCCTTGATCCAATGGCGCGCCTGGCTCAGGAACGAGCGGCCCGCCAGCCCGCGCGCCGCTGCCCAGCTGGCCAGCAGCTCCGGGTTGGGATCGAGCCCGGTTACCAGCAGGCTCTGGTGGCGGCTGATGGCCTCGGTCAGCTGCACAAAAAAGGACATCGTTGTCAATCCAGCAGCTGCCAGCCCAGGGTCTCGCCCGCATGGAACGGCACCAGGTCGTCAATCCGCTCAGGCACGGGCGTGGGGCGGCGCTCCAGGGTGACGCTGCCGGTGTTGAGCGGCAGTCCGTAGAAGCGGGGGCCATGCTCGCTGGCAAAGGCCTCGAACCGATCGAGGGCGTTTTCGGCTTCAAACACCGCCGCATAGCTCTCGAGAGCATGGGGGGCGTTGTAGATGCCGGCGCAGCCGCAGGCGCTCTCCTTCGCCTCGCGGGGGTGGGGCGCCGAATCGGTGCCTACAAAGAACCTGGGGTTGCCGCTGGTGGCGGCGGCCCGTAGGGCGATGCGGTGCAGCTCCCGCTTGGCCACCGGCAGGCAGTACAGGTCGGGCCGCAGGCCGCCGGCAAACAGGGCGTTGCGGTTGATGTGCAGGTGGTGGGGCGTGATCGTGGCGGCCAGGTTGGCCGGGCCAGTGCGCACAAAGTCGACCGCGTCGCTGGTGGTGATGTGCTCCAGCACCACCTTGAGCCCGGGGTGCCGCTGCAGCAGCGGCGCCAGCACCCGCTCGATGAACACTGCCTCGCGATCGAAGATGTCGATGGCGCTGTCGGTGACCTCACCGTGAATCAACAGCGGCATGCCGATGCGCTCGAGGGTCTCGAGCACGGGTGTGATCGCGGCCAGGTCGCGCACGCCGGCATCCGAATTGGTGGTGGCGCCGGCCGGATACAGCTTGACGGCTGTCAGTACCCCTTCCCTGTGCCCCCACTCCAGATCGGCCGGGTCGATGGTCTCGGTCAGGTAGGCGGTCATCAGGGGAGTGAACCCTGCCGCCTGGGCGGCGCCGCCGCGCGTGCGCACCGCCGCCACGATGCGCGCGCGGTAGTCGCGCGCTGCCGCGGTGGTCGTCACCGGTGGGCGCAGGTTGGGCATCACGATCGCCCGGGCGAACTGCCGCGCCGTGGCCGCGGCCACCACCTGCAGCAGCGCTCCGTCGCGCAGGTGCACGTGCCAGTCGTCGGGCCGGCGGATCGTCAGGGTGTTCATGGCTCCAGCTTGGCGGCCCGTGTGGCCGATTCGAGCAGGTTCAGCTCCAGGCCCAGCCGGCGCAGGTTGTCGCTCAGGACGGTGGCCAATTCGGGGTCGATCAGCAATTCCTGCCACGGCTCACCGATCTGCAGGGCCTGGGCGGCTTCCACCGTGCAGCCCAGGTAGCGGGCCAGGTTGCGGTGCACCTCGAACAGGGCCTCGGGTGTCAGCGCGCGCCGCAGCCGCAGCTGCAGCCGCTGGCTGGGTGGCGCCAGCTGCCCCAGCTCGATGCGCCGCAGTCCGGCCAGGGTGGCCAGCACCAGCAGCTGATCCCCCGGGTTCAGCAACAGGTCCAGGGGCGGCAGTGCCAGCACGTCGCCCCTGGAGGGTCGTCGCAGGGCAATGGTCGTGACCCCGTAACCGTTCTGGATCCTGGCCAGGCTCTGGCCGCAGAGGCTGTCATCGGCGTTGATCCGGTAGCGCACCAGCAGGCCCATGGCCTCACCGACCGGCCAGACCCCTTCGACCCGTTCACCGAAGGCGGTGGCCACGATCACATCGGCCGCCAGGCTCAGGCTGGAGATCACCGTGACCCCGCCCAGCAGCTCACCGAGCTGTTCGGCTGCCTGTTCGGCGCTCGCCACCATGGCCAGGCGCGCCCCCGGCCAGAACCGCTGCAGGGCCAGCACGGCCTGCACATTGGCCAGCAGATCGCTGCTCAGCAGCCCGATCGAGCGCACCTCGTGATCACGCAGGCTGCGCTGCACCCGCTCGAGGGCTCGGCCGTCGGCGTCGATCGGCCAGACGCAGTGCCCCTCGCGCTGCAGTTCCTGGGCCAGCGACGCGCGCAGGATGTCGCCTCCGATCAGCAGAATCGGTCGCGCCCGGCGCGGCAGCCGGGGCCGGGCCTTGAGTCCGAAGCGGGCACTGAGCAGCTGATCCAGAATCACGGCCACCAGGGCCGAGGTGAGCAGGGTGCCCAGCAGCGACAGCAGCAGGGTGCCGGTGATGGTGAGGCCATCGAGGCCCCCGCGGCTGCCGGGTCGTGCTGCGGTGAGCACATTCACCGGATCGACGTACTCGCCCTTGAGCAGGCCCAGGGTCACGAATACCCCGTGCTGCCAGCTGGTTCCCAGCGAAAACTGATGGATGCCGGCCACGACCACCAGCACCAGCCCCAGGCTGAGCAGCAGCAGGTTGCGGCTGCGGCGATCCAGCGCCGACCAGCGCCATCGGCGCCGGGGCTGGCGCCGGAGCTGGCCGTCTGGCTCGGTGCTGTCGATGCCGCGTTGGTGAAAGGCCAACGGCGCCACCAGCCACCCTTCCATGCCGCGCTCCAGCTGCACCGGGCGTTGAAAGCGGTGGTCCTGCCACGGCCCCTGAAACAGGGCAAAGGCGAGCCCATCGGCCTCAAACCTGGCGGCATCGTCACCGGGCCTCAGGGCCTGCAGCAGGGCCCAGCGCATCAGGCTCTGGGGATCCACCACGTTCACACCGCTCAGCCGGCCTTCGAGCAGGTCACCGAGCTGGCGCTGCTCACCCGAGGCTCGCACCACGATCTGGGCGGTGGGGTTGAGCAGCCGCACCTGCAGCGCGGCCTCGAGGTTGACCGTGCTCTCGGAGCTCAGCAACAGCACGGCACGCGCCTCGCGCACCCCGGCCTGGCCCAGGTGATGGGGGCGGCGCATGTCACCGATCACCACCGGTGCGCTGAGGCACTGCTCCAGATCGGGCTCGCGCCAGTCGGGGGCATGGCGGTCCATGGCCAGCAGCGGCATGTCGAAGCGCCGCAGGCGTCTGAGGCAGGCCTGTCCCAGCTTTCCCAGTCCGCAGATCAGGATGGCCGGCTGGGTGGCTGGGGCTGCCATCTGGGGTCTGGGGATCAACCCATGCTCATCGGCGGCCCGGGCAGCGGCAAGCGAAACAAATCAAAAGTTCCCGGCTTCTTGTTGCCGCTTTAACGCGCGCTGTTCAAGTTGTGGGCATCTGTTTGCGTGCGCCCATCGATGACGTTCACCGAGAACCCCCAGGCTCAGCGGGGTGCAGCCCTGCCGATGTCGGCCAGTTTCAGCGACCGTCAGCGCACCGGTCTGACGGCCGATGACCTGTTCGAAGGCATCACCGAGCACCTGTTCTTTTCGCTGGGCCGCAGCGCCGTTGATCCCAGCCCCCACGACCTGTACATGGCGCTCAGCTACGCGGTGCGCGACCGGCTCATGAACAGGCATCTGGCCGCCAAAGACCTGATGCGCCAGCAGCGCCCCAAGGCGGTGGCCTACCTCTCGGCCGAGTTTCTGATCGGCCCCCAGCTGGCCAACAACCTGCTGATGCTGGGGTTGCAGAGCGAAGCCGGCGAGGCCCTGGCCCGCTTCGGCATCAGCGACCCCGAGCAGGTCTTTGCCGTGGAGGAGGAACCCGGTCTCGGCAATGGCGGTCTGGGGCGCCTGGCGGCCTGCTACAGCGAATCGCTGGCGTCGCTGGAGATCCCGGCCACCGGCTACGGCATTCGCTACGAGTTCGGCATCTTCGATCAGCTAATCCGAAACGGTGCCCAGGTCGAGATCACCGACAAATGGCTCAAGGGCGGCTGGCCCTGGGAGCTGGTCCATCCCACCAAGGCCCAGAGCGTGGGCTTCGGCGGCCGCACCGAGGCCTGGCACGACGAGCAGGGCCGTTACCGGGTGCGCTGGATGCCAGCCGAGGTGGTGCAGGGCATCCCCCACGACGTGCCGGTGCCGGGGTACCGCGTCAACAGCTGCGGCCGGTTGCGGCTGTGGCGGGCCGAGGCCTCCGAGGCGTTTGATTTCCATGCCTTCAACAGCGGCGATTTCCATGGCGCCGTTGAGGCCAAGGTGGGCAGTGAAACCCTCTCGAAGGTGCTGTATCCCAATGACGGCACCGACGGCGGCCGCCGTCTGCGGCTGATGCAGCAGCACTTCTTTGTGAGCTGCTCGCTGCAGGACATGCTCGCCAACCTGCAGCGCCGCGGCATCGCCATCGAGGAATTTCCGCGTCACTGGGCCGTGCAGCTCAATGACACCCATCCGGCGATCGCCGTGGCCGAATTGATGCGGCTGCTGCTCGATGACCATGGCCTCGATTGGGATCAGGCCTGGGCCATCGTCTCGGGTTCATTGGCGTACACCAACCACACCCTGTTGCCCGAAGCACTGGAGTGCTGGGGTCTTGACCTGTTCGGCTCCCTGCTGCCCCGGCATCTTGAGTTGATCTATGAGATCAATGCCCGCTTTCTGCAGCAGGTGCGGCTGCGCCACCCGGGCAATGACCAGATCCTCAGGCGGGTGTCGATCATCGATGAGGGCGGCGCCAAAGCGGTGCGCATGGCCCATCTGGCCGTGGTGGGCAGCCATCACGTCAATGGCGTGGCGGCCCTGCACAGCGACCTGGTCAAGCGCGATCTGTTTCCTGAATTTGCGGCGATCTGGCCCGAGAAGTTCACCAACGTGACCAACGGGGTCACCCCCAGGCGCTGGCTTGCCCTGGCCAATCCACCGCTCCACGATCTGCTGAGTCAGACCGTGGGTGCCAACTGGCCTGCCCAGATCGATGCGCTGCAGAGGCTGGAATCCTTCCAGCACGACGAGGGCTTCCTGGAGCGCTGGGCCGCCTGCAAGCTGGCCGGCAAGCGCCGGCTCGCCGCCGTGATCGATCAGCGCAATGGCCTGCTGGTCGACCCCACCAGCCTGTTTGATGTGCAGGTGAAACGGATTCATGAATACAAACGCCAGCACCTCAATGCCCTGGGGGTGATCGCCCGTTACCTGCGCATCAAGAACGGCGACACCCAGGGCCTGGCGCCGCGCACGGTGATCTTCGGTGGCAAGGCGGCTCCCGGTTATGCCATGGCCAAGCTGATCATCCGCTTCATCAACGGCATCGCCGAGACGGTCAACAGCGATCCCGACATGAAGGGGCTGCTGAAGGTGGCCTTTCTGGCCGATTTCAATGTGCAGCTGGGCGAGAAGATCTATCCGGCGGCCGATCTCTCCGAGCAGATCTCAACGGCCGGTCTGGAGGCCTCGGGCACCGGCAACATGAAATTCGCCCTCAACGGTGCTCTCACCATCGGCACCCTTGACGGGGCCAATGTCGAAATTCGTGAGCAGGTGGGTGAGGAGAACTTCGTGCTCTTCGGCCACACCACCGATCAGATCCAGGAGCTGCACCGCAACGGTTACCGACCCTGGGAGTGGGTGGCGCAAAGTCCGTTGCTCCAAGAGATCTTCGCCCTGATCGAGGGCGGCCATTTCAGCGCTGGCGATGGCGATCTGTTCAGGCCGTTGGTGCAGAACCTGGTCGGTCGTGATCCCTTTGCCGTGATCGCCGACTTCAACGCCTACCTCGAGGCCCAGCAGCGGGTCGATGCGGCCTGGCAGCACCGGCGCGACTGGCAGCGCATGAGTCTGTTGAACACGGCGCGCAGCGGTTTCTTCTCCTCGGATCGGGCCGTGCGCGAGTACGCCAGAACCATCTGGCAGGTGAAGCCGGTTCCCGTCGAGCTGAGCTGTCCTCTTTGAGGCCTGCTCAGGGGTGCTGACGCCGGATGCCGGCCCGGTCACACTGGGTTCAGCACGTCCATGACCTGAGCCTGACCACGCGATGACCCATCACCAGATTCTTGTGGTCGGTGGTGGTGCCGCCGGCATCACCGCCGCCGCCCAGCTGCGGCGGGCCCGCCCCAGCCTCGACATCGCCATTCTTGAGCCCGCCAGCGAGCACTGGTACCAGCCCGGCTGGACCCTGGTGGGTGGTGGCGTGTTCAGCCTCGATGAAACCCGCCGCGCCGAGCGCGATCTGATCCCCAGCGGCGTGACCTGGATCCAGGCGGCGGCCCGAGGTTTTGATCCCGACCACAACCAGGTCACCACCAGCGATGGCCAGACCCTGCAGTACGACGTGCTGATCGTGGCCACGGGGCTGACCCTGGCTTGGGACCGCATCAAGGGGCTGGGCGAGGCTCTGGGGTCAGGCGGGGTCTGCAGCAACTACAGCAAGGACGTCGCGCCTTACACCTGGGAGGCGATCCAGGCGTTCAAGGGCGGCAATGCCGTCTTCACCTGCCCCCCCATGCCGATCAAGTGCCCTGGCGCGCCGCAGAAGATCGCCTACATGGCCGATGACGTGTTCAAGAAGAAGCGTCTGGCCGCCAAGGTGATCTATGCCACCGCGACCCCCGGCATCTTCGGCATTCCGGCCTATGCCGCTCCCCTGCGCGAGGTGGTCAGGCGCAAGGGCGTCGACGCCCGTTACAACCACGTGCTCACCGAAGTGCGAGCCGACACGCGCGAGGCGGTGTTCGCCGTCAAGGAGAACGACAGCGAGCGTCAGGAGGTGATCCCCTACGACCTGCTGCACGTCACCCCGCCCATGGCCGCTCCGGCGGTGGTCTCGGGCAGCCCCCTCGCCAATGGCGCCGGCTTTGTCGAGGTGGACCAGTACAGCCTGCAGCATGTTCGCTACCCGAACGTCTTTTCGCTGGGTGATGTGAGCGGTATGCCCAACTCCAAGACCGCCGCGGCGGTGCGCGGTCAGGCGCCGGTGGTGACGGCCAACCTGCTGGCCCTGCTTGATGGCCGGCCGCTGGAGGCCGCCTACGACGGCTACAGCTGCTGCCCGCTGATCACCGGCTACGGCAAAACGATCATGGCCGAGTTCAACTACAAGCAGGAGCCCACGCCCTCGTTCCCGCTCGATCCCACCAAGGAGCGCTGGAGCATGTGGTTCGTCAAGCGCAAGATCCTGCCGTCGCTGTACTGGAACCGCATGCTGGCCGGGGCCGCACATGAACGTCAGTTCGTGCCGGGCAACCACTGAGCGCCGTCGCGGCGGCTGATCGCCACCACCCCCGGCCGCGGCGGCCGCCCCGGGACCCCTGAGGGCCAGTTGGAGCCCAGGGGTACCCAGCGCAGTTGCTCGAAACGCCGGCCACTGCGATCCACCAGGGTGTGGGCCTGGGCCTCGACGGCCTGGCCCTGGCGCGTGCCAGTGGTTTCGCCGGGATGCTGCACCGCCAGAAACAGGGTGCGCCCGTCGGCATCAAAGCAGGGGCCGCACAGCTCACAGTCGATCGGGCCGATGGCAAAGCACAGGGCCTGGCCGGCCGCTGCCCCCTGGCGGGGCAGCACCCAGCAGCTGTTGTTGCCAAACACATCGAGGTTGGCGCTGCTCGAGCGGTCGGTGGTGATCCAGAGGTTGCCCGCCGGGTCAAAGGCCAGGTTGTCGGGGTTGCTGAACCCCAGGCCCCCCTGCCAGGGGGTGCCGCCGGTGGCCTCCATCCGCCAGCTGAAACGGGCCCCGCGCGCGCTGCCGCCGTCGCCCAGACGCATCACCCAGCCGTGGGGCCAGTTGGCCTGGCCGGCGGGCCCCTTGAAGATGGCCGGGTCGGCGCCGCCCTCATCGCCCCGGCCGGCGGCCGTAAAGGCGATCAGCAGGTCGCCGTTGTGTGGGTCGATGTCGGTGTCTTCGGGGCGGGCCGCGGCGGTGGCGCCGATCGCATTGGCGGCCAGGTGCGCGTCGATCAGGATCGCCCCCTGCTGGCGCAGGCGTGCTTCGGGGTCATCGCCCAGCACCGGGTAGAGGTCGGCCAGGGTGGTGTGACGCTGGCAGTAGGCGTCGACGTCGGCATCGCTCGCCAGGGCCTGCGCGCCGCTGCGACGCCGGTCGCCATGGGGCAGCAGGGTGGGTTGGGCAATGCCAAAGCGCGCGTAGTGACTCGGTCGCTGCGGGTCGAGTCGGGTGGCGGGCTCGAGCACCAGCCAGCGGCCGCTCCCGCCCGGTTCAAAGCGGGCCACCTCCAGCCGGCCGTGCTCGAGCAGCCGTCCGTTGGCCGGGTCGCTCGGGGTGCTCACACGCCCATCACTCACAAACCGGTAGAGGTGGCCGCCGTGACGGTCGCAGCCCGAGTAGACGATCAGGGGTTCGCCGGCCCTGGCCACGACGGCCACGGCTTCATGGCGGAACCGTCCCAGCCAGCTGTGTTTGACGGCGTCCTGCCGGGGCTGGCGCGGGTCGAATTCCACCATCCAGCCGTAGTGGTTGCCGGGCAGTCCGAACGGGTTGCCCAGCCCGTCGAGCCGGGTGCCGTCCCAGCGGAACGGTCGCTGGGACGGTGCGGTTGCCGAGCCGTCGGCAAACACCGCCTCGCTCACCTGGCTCTGGACGTTTTCTTCGGCGCTGAGCACCGTGCCCCAGGGGGTGGTGCCGCCGGCGCAGTTGGCGAAGGTTCCGCGCAGGCCCGCGCCCTGGCTGCCGCGGTAGCCCAGCGGTGCCGGGTTGCGAAACACCGCTGCCGCCGGGCCGCTGCAGCGCACCGGCGTCAGCCCGTCGATGCGCCGTTCATAGCCGCTGCCCTGCAGGCGATGCCAGCGGCCGTTGCTGTGCTGCAGTTCGAGCACGCCGATGCCGAGATCGGCCATGGCCGCCTCGGCCACCTGGCGCACCATCGCGAGCAGGGGATCATCCGCTGGCAGCGCGGTGGCGTCGACGCTGCCGCCGCGGGCCGCCAGCGCCTGCTGCAGCGCCGCCAGCGGCAGGGGCGTGCCCACGGCCTCGCCGTAGCCCGACGCCCAGGTCTGGGGACTGATGTATTCGAAATTGACGCTCAGCAGGGCGCGGTTGCCCTCCAGGGGGGTGAGGGCCAGGTAGTCGTTGTTGAACCCGAAGCGACCACCGGCGAGCCGATCGCCCCACACCACCAGCAGTTCGGCGCTGAAGCCTTCGGGCACGAGCAGCCGGTCGTCGAGCGTCAGCTGGCGGTACAGCGCGCGCTGCTGGGCCGCGCTGAGCCCGTCGCCGGGCAGGGGCAATGGCGGCCGCAGGGGCTTGAAGCCCAGCTGGCCGTGGCCTGCGCCTGCCGAAGCCTGACCCTGCATCAGGCTTGCGGCCGCGGCACTGCCGCCCAGTCCCAGCAGCTGCAACAGGCGGCGACGGCTCAGCTCAGCGGTTTGGCTCATGGCTTGCAATCGGGGTGTCGCACCGGGCTCAGCCGCACCAGGTGGCTGGCCTGCAGGGGGTTGAAGTTATCGTCGCTGGCCAGGATCAGGGTGGGCCGTCCATCGGCAAGCGGTGGTGCGGCCAGCAGCACCTCCCAGTTGTCGCGCGGCAGTCCCAGGCTGTCGAGGTTCCACTGCTGCAGCGGCACCAGGGGCCTGGCCGCGGGGTCGGGGCCCGGCAGGGGGTAGAGCACGAGCCGGGCCTGCCACCGGTCAGGGGCGTCAAACCGGCGCCACAACCCCAGCAGGCCGCGGTCGGTGGCCAGCAGATCGGTGAGTCCCCAGCCACTGGGCAGGGCCAGGGGCTGCAGCGGCTTGCGCTGTACCGGCCAGCGCAGCAGCCGCACCCGGTCGGTGGGGTCCTGTTGCAGCGGCCGTTCAGCCGCCATCAGCAGGGCGCCCGATCCGGGCAGCCGGGTCAGGGACTCCGGGCCGCCGTTGCTGTGCAGGCCGCTGCCCTGCTGCAGCTGCCAGTCGGCGGGCAGGGCCACCCGCTGCTGCAGCTGGCCCGTGACCAGGTCGTAGCGCAGCAGCTCGGCCGGGCGCGGTGGCTGCAGTCGCCCTTCGCTGGCGACCCACAGGCTGGCACCGTCGAGCACCAGACCCTCGCCGTCCATCGGTTGCGGCTGGGGCAATGGCAGCGGGGCCAGCGGCCTGAGTCCCGCCAGCCCGCCATGCCGCAGTCCCTGCCAGCGGCCGATGCTGCCGTTGGGGCCATCGCTGAGCAGCCACAGCGTGTCGTTGCCGCTGCTGTAGGCCCCGGCCGAAAAGCCTCCTCCGGCAGAGCGGGGCAGCACGGTCTGCTCGACGCGTTGCCAGCCGGCGCTCAGGGGGCAGGGCAGCGCGATCGTACCGGGCCACTCCATCGCGCCCGCTCAGATCGATTCCATGTCGACCCCGGTGGTCTCGATCCGGTAGATCCAGGTGATCACGGCCCCTACCAGGGAGGTGATCGCCAGCAGCGGCAGCAGCCGCTCGGTGCCCCAGTCGGCCAGCAGGGTCGGAAAGAAAAACGCCGTCAGCACGGCACCCACCTTGCCCGTGGCGGCGGCCAGGCCAGCCCCCAGGCCCCGCACCCGGGTCGGAAACACCTCGCCGGCGAGCAGATAGGTCTGGGCATTGGGCCCCAGGTTGGTCATGAACTGGAACAGCACGAAGCCGATCACGATCACCACCAGGTTGCTCTGGCCGTTGAGGTTGCCGAGGGCCGCGATCAGCAGCCCGGCGGCGCAGCCCACAAACCCCAGGATCTGCAGCGGGATGCGGCCCCAGCGATCCGCCAGGGCAATGGCGCAGGCGATGCCCACCAGAAAGCCCACATCGACCAGGGCCGTGCCGCGGGCCCCCAGCAGGTCGTTGTGAATCACGGCTGCCACGGTGTGCTCCTTGGCCTGGGCCCCAAAGCCGGCGGCGATGATCACCGGCGTGAAGATGCCGATGCCGTAGGTCGACAGGTCCTGCAGGAACCAGGGCACCGAGGCCAGGATCGTGGCCCGTTGCAGCTTGCCGCGAAACAGCTGGCTCCAGTCGCTGCTGCGCTCGATGTGGCCCTCTTCGGCGATCTCGAGGTCGAGGAGTTCCACATCCTTGCGGCCCAGGAGTTTGCGCAACTGCTTTTCGGCCTTCTTGACGTCACCCCTGCTCACCAGCCAGTGGCTGCTTTCGGGCAGGAACAGGCGGCCCCAGACCACCAGCAGCACCGGTACCACCGGAATCAGATAGAAGAGCCGCCAGGTGCTCAGTTCGGGTTTGCTGCCCAGCACCACCGCGGCGATGGCGGTGCCCAGCACGGCCCCCAGGGCCTGAAAGCTGAACGCCCCCAGCACAAGCCGGCCCCGCACCGCCGCCGGAATGCTCTCGGAGATCACCAGGTGGGCGGTGGGGTAGTCGGCCCCCAGCGCCAGCCCGATCACAAACAGGGCCCCCACCAGGCTGTGGGTACCGGGGCTGAAGGCGGCCGCCACCAGGGCCACAGCCAGCAGCACCATCTCGCCGATGAACACCGGCTTGCGGCCAAAGCGATCGGCCAGGCCCCCCAGGGCCAGGGCACCGATGAGGATGCCTGCCAGCGTGGCGGCGGTGACCAGACCCTTGTCGGTGCTGGTCATCGCAAATTGTTCGGCGATCAGGGGCAGGGCAATGCCACCCATGAACACGATCAGCCCTTCGAAGAACTTGCCGGCGGTGGCCAGCGACCACACCAGCCACTGCATGCCGGATAGCGGCGGCCCGGCCAGCCGGGCGCCCCCGTCCCAGCTGGGCACCTCTTCGATGTAGGCCTGAACGCTGCGTTTGGCCATGGCGTGGTTCGGCGCCACCTCAGAGAGGCCCCAGTGTTACCGCAGCCTGCAGCAGTCGGATGGTCATCCGGTTAAGACCGGCCCCAGCTCGGGCGCACCCAGACCCTCACCTTGGTGCCACAGCCGATGATGAACGCATCGCCGCTGGTGCTGGTTGCCGCCGGTCTCGCGTTGTTCTTAACCGCCGCGTTGCAGGATCTGGTCTGCATGCGCGTTGTTGCCGATGCAGGCCCTGCTGTTGATGCTGCTGGTGGCCGGGAGCCTGCTCGGCCCTGCCGCGGCTCAGGTGACGGCACCGGTGGCCGACCCGGCTGAGGGCCTCACCCTGAAGGCTGATCGCTACCGCGCGGTGATCGGCACACCGCCGGCCCCCGGCAGCCCGGCCGAGCTTGAGGACCTGGCGATCCTGCGCTGGAACCAGCGCAGCCGTTATCCCGAGGCGGTGGTGCACAGCTGGCGTTTCCTGGACCGCAACCTCAGCAGTTTTGATGCGGCGGTGGGATCGGATCTGGGCAAGACCGCCCCCACCCTGGTGAAGGGGTTGCCGTTCTTTCTGAAGCGCATCGATGCGGTCAAGGACGGGCTCAAGGACGCGGTGGCACGGCCCCGCCCCTACGTGAGCCATCCCGAGCTGCAGCCGTGCGTGCCCACCGAGACCACCTGGTCGTATCCGAGTGGGCATGCCACCTGGTACGGGGCCGTGTCACTGCTGCTGGCTGATCTGTTGCCCGAACGGCGCGAGCGGTTGTTGCAGGTGGGCCGTCAGGGTGGTTACGCCCGCAGTTACTGCGTGGTGCACTACCCCAGCGATGTGCTGGCGAGCCAGCGTCTGGCCGAGGCGATCAGCCGCGATGTGATCGCCTCACCGCAGTGGCAGGCGTTCCGGCAGCAGCTGCGCCCCGAACTCGACCGCTTGCTGGTGGCACCGCCGGCGGGGCTGCCCCAGTTGACGGATTGACTCTGGCAACCTCGGGTGATTCAGGCCGAACCCCCCGTGGCTTTGCCCATCTCTGCCTTGATTGCAGCCCTTGCGGTCGCCCTGCAGCCCATGGCGGCCGGTTCAGCCTGGGCCGGGCCGGATCAGGTGGTGCTGATCCGCCATGGCCACAAGGATCGGCCCAGGCCCGAGAAGCCGATTGATTACAACCTCTCGGAAACGGGCCTGCTCCAGTCGTTGCAGCTGGGACGCATGATTCCGGCCTGCCTGCAGGCCGGGCGGCCCCTGCATCTGGGCAGCTATGGCTTCGAGGCGGCCAGCGGCAAGAACGCCCGCAGCTACCAGACCCTGGTGCCCCTGGCGGTGGCCACCGGGGCCAACATCACCGTCTTTCCCGAGGCCGACCGTGACTCCGAGGCCCTGGGTCTCCAGATCCGGCGCCAGTCGCGCTACGACGGCGGTGTGCTGGTGCTGGCCTGGGAGCACCGCCACCTGCCCCTGCTGGCGGCAGGTCTGGGCTGGGCTGGCATGCCACCCGTCGATGACGACGATTTCGACAGCCTCTGGGTGCTGCGTTACGGGCCCGACGGCGGCTTCAGCGGTGTCGAAGTGCTGTCGCAGCGTCAGCTCGAGAGCCGTGCCTGTTACCGCTCGCCCGCGGCCCAGCGCGATCCGCTGATGCGGGTGGTGCAGCGGCTCATCAATGGCGCAGGGCCTGGGCGTTGAGGCACTGGCGGGCGATCTGCAACTCCTCTGCGGCCGGGATCTGCAGCAGCCGAAACGGTCCGAGCCAGGCCAGCTCGCTGTGCAGCAGCGCCGCCAGTTCGGCATCGTTTTCGCCGATGCCGCCGCTCAGGGCGATCACATCGACGCCCCGCAACACGGCGGCCATGGCGCCGATGGCCTGCTGCAGGCGGGTGCTGAACACCGCGATCGCCAGGGTGGCCCCGCGGTGACCCTGGGCTGCGGCCTGCCGCAGCGCGCGCATGTCGCCGCTGAGCCCAGACAGACCGAGCAGGCCACTGTGGTGGTTGAGCCCCTCGTCGAGGTCGGCGACGCTGAGCCCCTGCTGCCCCAGCAGATGCAGCAGCACGCCGGGATCCACCGAGCCGCTGCGGGTGGCCATCACCAGACCGTCAAGCGGCGTGAAGCCCATCGTGGTCGCCTGGCTGCGCCCCCCCGCAATGGCACACAGGGAGCAGCCGGCACCCAGGTGGGCGCTGATCAGGCGCACACGCAGCAGCTGGTCGTCGCTGTGGCCCTGCTCGCGCAGCAGGGCCGTGACCGTCTCGGCCAGGTGCTGGTGGTTGAGTCCATGAAAGCCGAAGCGCCGCAGCCCCAGCTCGCGCCACCGGGCCGGCAGCGCATAGGTGTGTTCAACCTCGCTGAGGCTGCTGTGAAAGGCCGTGTCAAAGCAGGCCCATTGGGGCATGGGGGGGTGCCATGGCCCCGTCGTTGTCTCCAGCCAGTCGATAACGGCCAGGGCAACGGCGTTGTGCAGGGGCGCCTGGGCAGCCATGGCGGCGATCTGCTGGCGCACCTCCGCCGTGATCAGGGTCGGGGCCGTGAAGCGCAGGCCGCCATGCACCACCCGGTGGGCCACCAGCTGCAGGCGATCGCGCCAGGGGGCCAGAACCTGCGGAAGCCAGGGGTACAGCGCGGCCTCCACGGCGTCGGCCAGCTGCCGGGGGTTGTGGGCCGCCGGCTGCCAGCTGCGTTGCCCCGCCCACAGCGCCACGGGCTCGTTGGCCGGGCTGCCGGCTTCGAACACGGCGGCCTTGAGGCTCGAGCTGCCGGCGTTGATCACCAGGACGCAGGGGTCCATGGATTCAGTTGGCAGGGTCTTCAGCGTCTCTGAGGAGTTCGCCTTTGCTGTTCTTGAGTTCCTTCCAGATTTTGCGGATTTCGGTGTAAGCGGCTTCCTGGCTCATCTTGCCGTTGCTCTGCAACCCCACGATCAGCCCGACGCGATCGGCGAAGCTCTCGAGGTTCTGGTGAAACACCAAGCGCTGGGGGCTCCAGTCCTTGCCGCGGTAGCTGCTGTGCGCTTCGAACGGAGCTTGCACAGACCTGCTGGCATCACCGCCTTCGCCGTCCTCGGGAACCGGTGCTGACAGTGGGTTGATCACGTCGTGGTGCCGGCAAAGCCGGGGCAACCTTAGGAAAGCTCAGGTCAATGGGCGAGGAACGCTCGGCACTGTGATGTGCATCACCGCCAGATCGGTGTCGATGCGCTGCAATGTGAGGCCCATGCGGTGGCGACCGCCGGCAATCGATGGCACAGTTGCTGAAAACCTGGACCCCTGCTGTAGCGGGCTGCCTGATGCTTCAGGCTGGCCTAATTGGTGCGGGTGTGCTTGTTGATCGCTGGTTCAATCCTCACCGCCCTTGCTGCAACCAACACCTGGTGCTCTGAGCCCCCACCTGCTGGAGCAGAGGCCGGCCAACCTGCCGACGGCGCTGTTTGTGAGTGGCGGCCGCTCGGCCAGCAGCTTTTCGGCTGTGGCCTTCCATGACGCTGGCCCTCAGCTGATCACCACCTGTGAACAGGAGCCATTGCTGGCCCTGCGCCAGCAGGGCATTCCCCTGTGGTTGCGGGTCAACGGCCTGGGTGATCACGACAGGGTGCGTGGCCTGCTCTGCGCCCTGGGTGTGCACGAGGAGCTGCTGCCTCCCGTGGTTCAGGTGCCGCAGCGTGCCCGGGTTGCCGGACTCGATGATGCGGTGCTGGTGGTGCTGCACCGCCTCGGGTTTGCCCACGATCCATCACGACTGATCAGCAGTCAGCTGGGCCTGCTGTTGTTGCCCGGTCTGTTGGTCACCTTGGACGAGACCCCGAATGCGACCCCCTTTGCCGAACTGACCGGCTGGCTGCTGCGGCAGGAAGTGGCGGTGGAGCAACGGGATCTTGATGACATCCTTCACTATCTGATCGATGAGGTCCTGGACGATCTGTTTCCGATGCTCGAACAGATCGCGTCGCGCCTCGATGATCTTGAGGCTTCGGCCCTGCGCAGTCCGAAGCCGAAACTGCTCAACCGCACCTTCCAGCACCGCAGCAACCTGCGCACGATCAGTTCGCAGATCTGGCCGCTGCGCCACCAGATCCGGGTGATGCTGCGCCAGCGCCAGCAGCTGCTGGGCCCCGAGGCCCTCGGTGGTTTTCGCGAGATGGCTGAGCTGGTCGAACTGCTGTTCGAGCACATCGAGCTGCTGCGCAACCAGTGCGACCACATCACCCAGGCCTATGCCGCCAGCGTCGGCAACCGCATGAACCAGGTGATGAAGACGTTGACGATTCTCACCAGCATCTTTGCGCCGTTGACCTTCATCGCCGGCATCTACGGCATGAACTTCGACAAGATGCCCGAGCTGCACTGGCGCTATGGCTACCTGGTCGTGTGGGTGGTGATGGGGGTGATCGCCCTGCTGCAGGTGGGCTGGCTGTGGCGTCGCGGCTGGTTTGAAGACTGGACCCTGCCGCGCTGAGGGCCTGAGCTGAGGGCCTGAATTGAGGGTCTGATCCCGGGCGATCGACAACCTGCCCTTAACCCCTTGCTGCCGTGGGTTGACCCAGGATTTGGTGGCGAGCCCGAACCCCCATGACGCGCGCCCTGGTTGCCACAGCCCTGCTGATGCTGAGTGCTCCCGCCTGGGGCGCACCAGCCTGGGCCCAGGTCAAAACCCCGGCCAGGCCCGCGTCGACCGACGCTGTGATCCGGATCAGCGGCTCGAGCACGGTGTATCCGATCCTGCAGCTGGCGATCGCCGCCGATCAGAAGGGCGGCCGCAACCCCCAGGCCCGCTTTGATCTCAAGGAGACGGGCACCTCGGCGGGTCTGCGCCAGTTCTGCAGTGGTCAGCTCACCCTTGCCAACGCGTCAAGGCCGATCAGCCGCAAGGAGCTGGACCTGTGCGCACGCAACGGCGTGCGCTTCGTCGAGCTGCCGATCGCCTTTGATGCGCTCACGGTGGTCGTCAACCCCGCCAACACCTGGGCCCGCCACATCAGCATCAAGGAGCTGGGCGCCCTCTGGGGCCGCCAGGCCCAGGGTGTGGTCAAGAACTGGAACCAGGTCAATGCCGGGTGGCCCAGGCGGCCGATCCGCCTGTGCGGGCCCGGCGCCGACTCGGGCACCTTCGACTACTTCAACAAGGCGGTCAACGGCGACAGCGCCAACACCCGCACCGATGTGACCACCAGCGAAGACGACACCGTGCTGGTGCGCTGCGTGGCCAAGGATCCCGAAGCCCTGGGGTACTTCGGCTATGCCTATTACGCCAGCAACGCCAAGCAGCTCAAGCCCCTCTGGGTGCTCGGCAGCAAGGGTCTGGTGGCCCCCTCGGTGGCCACGGTGCAGAACGAGACCTATGTGCCGCTGTCGCGCCCGCTGTTTGTGTATGTGAACGACAGCAAGCTGCGCAACGAGCCCCAGACCCGCCGCTTTCTGACCGGATTTCTGCAGAACGGGCTCGAGCTGGTGCGCCAGGCGCGCTACATCCCCCTGCCCTCGAGCACCTACCGGCTGGTGGAATCGAAGCTCTACCGTCATGTGCTGGGCAGCGCCTTCGGCGGTGAGCTCACGCCCGGCATGAGCCTGGGTGTGGCCCTGCAGCGCAGCCTGGAGCAGACCAAGCGCCCTGAGTTTCGTTGAGCTTCACCACCACCGTCAGCAACGGTGACCACGCCATCGGCCTGATCGACCGTCAGCTGCGGGCCCTGGTCGACTGGCACAGCCCGGTGCTGGCCAACAACGATCCTGAACCCCTGCACCAGCTGCGGGTGTCGATGCGCCGGCTACGGGTGAGCCTGAATCAGTTTGCACCGGTGCTGCGGCTGCCGGCCGACCTGCGTCTGAGCCGGCTGGCCAAGACCGCCCGCCGCCTGGGGCTGGCCCGCGATCTCGATGTGCTCCAGGCAAGGCTGGAGCAGCAGTGGCTGCCGCTGCTGCCCCAGGCCGAAATCGCTGCGCTGCGCCCGGTGCTCAAGCAGTTGCAGCGCGAGCGTCAGCAGGCCCATGGCCAGCTGGTCGAGCAGCTCAAGGGGGCGGCCTACCTGAGCTGGCTCGCCCAGATGCAGCGCTGGTTGCGCAAGCCCGTGCTCACCCCGCTGGCCGACGAGCCGCTGGCCGCCTGGCTGGTGCAGTGGCAGCTGGGCTGGATGTCCCAGCTGTTTGTGCACCCCGCTTGGCAGCTGGGCGCCCTGCGCAAGGAGAGCCACAGGGATCAGCTGCACGACCTGCGCAAACAGATCAAGACGGCCCGCTACCAGCTCGACAACTGCAAGGCCCTGCTGTCGGCGCCCTGCCGTTCCCGGCAGAGCACCTTCAAGCAGATGCAGGAGCTGCTGGGCGAGCTCAATGATCTGCAGGTGCTGCAGCGGGCCCTCGACGACCAGCTGCCCGGCGCCCTGGCCAAGGAGGTGCCCGAACTGGCCCAGCTGCTCAGCCAGAGCGAAAGCCAGGCCTGGCAGAGCTGGCGCGCCCTGGCCTGCGGGCCCATGGGTGGCGGCGGCGGCCGCGCGCTGCTGGGGTTGCTGCAGGACGACCAACGCCGGGCCCTGCGTCACAACCAATGGTTGAAACTGTGTTCTGGGATACAGCGAGCCGTGTTGCTTGACTTGCTTCCCCTGGGAGTCAGCCGTTAAGGTCCGGCCAAATCCCCTGTCTGGGGATTCCTACCTATCGGTGTGAGGACCCCGATGAAACTCTTCAAGCAACTGCTCGTTGCTCCGGCTGCGCTTGGCCTGGTGGCTCCCCTGGCCGTTTCGGCCCAGGAGATCGCCTCGCTGAACGGCATGTCGGCCGTCAACGAGTACATGAACCAGCAGGACGTGGATCGCTTCCGCGCCTGGGAATCGAAGAACCAGGTGACCAGCGTCAACCAGTTCTCCGACGTGCGTCCGACCGACTGGGCCTATCAGGCCCTGAGCAACCTGGTCGACAAGTACGGCTGCGTGGCCGGTTACCCCAACGGCACCTACAAGGGCGGCCAGGCCATGACCCGCTTTGAAGCGGCGGCCCTGCTGAATGCCTGCCTCGATCGCGTGACCGAGCAGACCGACGAACTCAAGCGCCTGATGGACGAGTTCCAGCAGGAGCTGACCGTGCTGCGCGGCCGCGTCGACGGCCTCGAGAAGAAGGTCGGCAAGCTGGAAGCGATGCAGTTCAGCACCACCACCAAGCTCCAGGGTGAAGCCACCATGGTGCTCGGCGGCGTCTCCTATGACGGCCTGACCGCCAACAACACCCTGCCCGGTACCAACACCCCGGCCCGCAACGCCGTCAGCTTCAACTACGACCTGCGCCTGAACCTGAACACCAGCTTCACCGGTAAGGACCTGCTGTACACCCGCCTGCGCAGCGGCAACTTCGGTGGCAGCTCGTTCGCCGGTAGCCCGGTGGGCATGAGCCGTCTGGACAAGTCTTCCAGCGACGGCACCAACAACGCCCAGCAGAACGTCTTCATCGACCGTCTGTTCTACCGCTTCCCGATCGGCAGTGAGCTGACCGCGATCATCGGTCCCCGGGTGCGGAACACCGAGATGATCACGTTCCGCCCGCAGGCCTACAACGCCGACATTCTCGACTTCTTCACCCTGGCCGGCGCCCCCGGTGCCTACAACAAGGCCACCGGCACCGGCTTCGGTCTCGAGTGGAAGCAGACGGTCAAGAAAGGCCAGCCCTACCTGGTGGCCTCGGCCAACTACGTGGCCCAGAACGGCCAGAACGGCAACCCTTCGCCCCAGAGCACCGCTGAGGCGGCCTCGACCGGCGGCGGTCTGTTCAACGCCTACAGCGGCAGCAACGTGACCGTCCAGATCGGTGGTCGCGGCACCAACTGGGGTGTGGCGGCTCTGTACCGCTACGGCACCTGCGGCACCAACCTGCGTGACGGCACCGCCATGGGCGCCGGCAGCATCGCCTGCAACCTCGCCGCAGCTGGCAACAACGCCTCGACCAACTCGCTTGGTCTGGGCGCCTTCTGGCAGCCCAAGCAGACCGGCTGGATCCCCTCGATCAGCCTTGGCTGGGGCTACACCGGCTTCTCCCAGTCGGTGGCTGTGACCCCGAACCAGTCGAGCACCAACAACGTGTCGGCTGCCCAGTCCTGGTCAGCCATGTTCCAGTGGGATGACGCGTTTGCCAAGGGCAATGCCGCCGGTTTCGCTCTCGGTCAGGGTGCAATGGCCACGGCCCTGCGCAATGGCACTCCCAACGACAGCAACTACGCGTTTGAGTGGTTCTATCGCTTCCGCGTGTCGAACAACATCACGATCACGCCCGCGATCTTCTATCTCTCCAACCCCCTTGGTCAGACCAGCCGTGCTGCCAGCAGCACCGTGCTGAACAACACCGGCTTCCTGGTTCAGACCCAGTTCCGCTTCTGATCGCTGCCCAGCAGTGATCTGATGTTGATCATCTGACCAAAACCGGTTGATCACTTCTCACAGCCGCTTGCGGCATCCACTCACACAGATCGGGCCCCTCGTCATCGAGGGGCTTTTTTGTTGTTGGTTGCGCCTGCAATCGTGCTTTGCTGAGGCGGTTTCCCGAACCGGCCCGCAGATCTTGAGCTGGTCTTAACCAATCCATAAAGACCTGCAATTTGCAGCTTTGCTATTCAAGATGTGCCCCCTAAAAGGCCCTTTCCATGACCTTCGCTAAGAAGGCCTTCACGACTGCCGCCATCAGTGCGGCTGCAGCCGGTATCGCCCTGCCGGTGCTGGCCCAGGCCACCATCAACGGTGCCGGTGCCACGTTCCCCGCTGCCTTCTACCAGCGTGCCTTTGCTGGTGTGGCCAACAAAGTGCGGGTCAACTACCAGTCGGTCGGTTCTGGCTCCGGCGTGCGTCAGTACGTGGCCGGTACCGTCGATTTCGGCGCCACCGACGAGCCGATCAAGTCCTCGGAAGCCGCCAAGGTCAAGCGCGGCGTGATCCAGTTCCCCGCCGTGGGTGGCACCATCGCCATCGCCTTCAACAAGGCCGACTGCAAGAGCCTCAAACTGACCCAGAAGCAGGCCGTCGACGTGTTCCTGGGCAACATCAAGACCTGGGATCAGCTCAAGTGCGGCAAAGGCCCGATCACCGTGGCGCACCGCTCTGACGGTTCGGGCACCACCTTCGCCTTCACCAACAGCCTCTCGGCCTTCTCCTCCGAATGGAAGAGCAAGGTCGGCGAGGGCAAGAGCGTCAAGTGGCCTGTGGGCGTGGGCGGCAAGGGCAACGAAGGCGTCGCCGGTGTCATTCAGAACACCCCCGGTGCCATCGGTTACCTGAACCAGGCCTATGTCAAGGGCGCCATCAAGGCTGCCGCCCTGCAGAACAAGGCTGGCAAGTTCGTGATGCCCACTGAGGAAGCCGGTGCTGCGGCCCTCAACAACATCACCCTCGACGCCAACCTGGCCGGCGAGGAGCCGAATCCCGACGGTGCAGCCAGCTACCCGATCTCGACCCTGACCTGGATCCTGGCCTACAAGACCGGCAACGGCGACAAGGCTCCCGCGATCCGCGAGGCCATGCTGTTCCTGCTGAGCCCCCGGGCCCAGAACCAGGCCTCCAGCCTCGACTATGTGCCCCTCAAGGGCAGCATCCTGGCTGCCTCCAAGAAGGCCGTCGCCCAGATCGGCCGCTGATCAGCGCGTCGTTCACATTGTGCAGGGGCCCGGAGGGGCCCCTTTTTTCATGCCGACTGCACAGGCAGCCTGGGCACGGCCGGCAGGCGGGTGCCGGCCAGCCAGGCCAGGGCCACCAGCACGGTCGAGATCCACAGACAGGCCACCAGCCCGCCCCACAGAAACACAGCCCCTGACAGCAGGGTGCCCAGCAGGCGCCCGGCCGCGTTGGCCATGTAGTAGAAGCCCACGTTGAGGCTGACGGCTTCGTGCTCGCTGTAGGCCAGCACCATGTAGCTGTGGATCGATGAATTCATCGCAAACACCACGCCGAAGGCCGCCAGACCGACCACCACCACCACCCCTGGATGGGCGGCCTCGCGGATCAGCGCGATCGCCAGCAGGGCCGGGATCGCGGTCAGCAGCGCGCTCCAGAACTGCACGGCGCTGGCCCCTGGCGGGGCGCTCTGGCCCCAGGCCCGCCGCAGGGTCGGGGCGGCCCCCTGCACGAGGCCGTAGCCGATCACCCACAGGCCCATGAAGCCGCCCACCTCCCAGAACTTCCAGCCCAGGGCCGATTCAAGAAACACCGGCAGTGCCACCACAAACCAGATGTCGCGGGCGCCGAACAGAAAGAACCGGGCCAGCGACAGCACGTTGATGCCTTCCGATTTGGAGAACAGGGCCTTGAAGGCTGGTTTCTCCTTCATGCGGCCGATCTCAGCGGGCAGCACCAGGGTGCCGGCAAAGGCCAGGGCCAGGCCAGCGGCCATGGCACCCACGGCGGCGTTGAAGCCCAGGGTGGTGAGCAGCACGCCGCCCAGAAAGAAACCCACGCCCTTGAGGGCATTCTTGGAGCCGGTGAGAATCGCCACCCAGCTGAACAACTGGGCGTCGCCCGCCACGGTCTTGATCGCGCTCTTGGCGCTCATCTTGTTGAGGTCTTTGGCGATGCCGCTGATCGCCTGGGCGGCCATCACGTAGGCCACCGAGGCGGCCTTGGGCCAGCTGTCGGCCACAGGGATCAGCATCAGCAGCGCCCCGATCTGCAGCAGGGTGCCGGCCCACAGGGTGAGCCGCAGCCCGAAGCGGGCCCCCAGCCAGCCGCCGTAGAGGTTGGTGAGAACGCCGAAGAATTCGTAGAACAGAAACAGGAAGGCGATCTCCAGGGTGGTGTACCCCAGCTGGTGGAAGTGGAAGACCACCAGCATGCGCAGGGCGCCATCGGTGAGGGTGAAGGCCCAGTAGTTGGCCGTCACCACGCCGTACTGCTGCAGGGCCGTGAGCTTCATGACCAGGCGCGCTCGAGCGTGGCGATGTGGCAGGCCAGGTCGGCCATGCGCGAGCTGTACCCCCACTCGTTGTCGTACCAGGCGTAGACCTTGAGCTGGGTGCCGCCGGTGACCATCGTCGACAGACCGTCGACGATGGCGCTGCGGTCGTCGTTGACGTAGTCGACCGACACCAGCGGCCGTTCTTCGTAGCCGAGGATGCCCCGCAGCGCGCCGTTGGCGGCTTCGGCGAAGGCGCGGTTCACCTGCTCGACGGTGACGGCGCTCTGCAGTTCGAACACCGCATCGGTGAGCGAGGCGTTGAGCAGCGGCACCCGCACGGCATGACCGTTGAGCCGGCCCTGCAGTTCGGGAAAGATCAGCCCGATCGCCTTGGCCGAGCCGGTGGTGGTGGGAATCAGGCTCTGCAGGCAGCTGCGGCTGCGGCGTAGGTCGCTCTTGAAGCCATCGACGACGACCTGGGTGTTGGTGACATCGTGCAGGGTGGTGATCGAGCCGTGCCGGATGCCGAAGCTCTCGTGCACCACCTTGACCACCGGTGCCAGGCAGTTGGTGGTGCAGCTGGCGGCGGTCACCAGCCGGTGCACCTCGGGGTTGTAGTCGAGGTGGTTGATGCCGAACACCAGGTTGAGGGCCTCGGCCCCGGCCACCGCCCCCTTGACCGGGCAGGCCACCAGCACCCGCTTGAGCCCCACCTGTTCGAAGTAGGGGGTCAGCGTCTCAGGGGTTTTGATCTTGCCGCTGCACTCCAGCACCATGTCGACGCCCGCCTCGCGCCAGGGCACGGCCACCGGATCGCGCTCCTGCGTATAGGAGATCGGGGTGGTGCCCACAAAGAAGCCACGGGTGTTGGCCTGGACGGCCTGGGCCCAGCGGCCATGCACCGAGTCAAACGCCAGCAGGTGGGCGGCGGTCTTGGCATCGCCACCGCAGTCGTTGACATGCACGATCTCGATGCCGGGGCGGCCCCACAGGGCCCTGAACACCAGGCGGCCGATGCGGCCGAAGCCGTTGATGCCGAGTTTCAAGGGAGAAATGGCGTACGCTCCAATTTCACATCAAGAAGTCTTGATGCAAGTAATCGAGCGGTTAACAGCCGTTGCACCTCCGGTGGCGGTGACCGGTGGCTGCTGCCTGGCCAGTGCCGAGGCCAGGGCCCTGCTCAAGGCGCTGGCCGATCCGATCCGGTTGCAGGTGGTGGAAGCCCTGGCCGGCGGTGAGCGCTGCGTCTGTGAGCTCACCGCTGCGCTTGATCTGGCCCAGCCAAGGCTCTCCTTTCACCTCAAGGTGCTCAAGGAGGCCGGTTTGCTGGAGGCTCGCCAGCAGGGCAGGTGGACCTACTACCGCCTGCGCACCGAGGCGATCAGCGCGTTGCGCCTCTGGCTCGACCAGCTGCTCGTGTGTGGCGCGCCAGTCTGAGCCCAACGGCCCGGCCGGCCGCCACCAGCGTCAGGCCCCCCAGCAGGCTCAGCAGCACCATGCCCAGGGCCGCCAGGGGGGCGCCGCGCTCCAGGGCCAGCACCAGCTGGAGCATCCACGACGAAAAGGTGGTGAGCGATCCGCAGAAGCCGATGGCTCCCCACAGCAGCAGCCGGGCGGCGGGCCGGGGCCGGCTCAGCACCAGGCCGATCAGCAGGCTGCCGAGCAGGTTGGCCACCACATCGGCTTCCACCAGGCCCTCGAGTCCACCGATCCAGGCTGTGCCAAGGCCCTCCAGCTGCCATCGCAGCAGTGCCCCCGGGATGGCTCCGGCTGCCACCAGGAGCAGCTCCTCGAGTTCATCGCGCAGGCGCTGGTTCACCGTGCACCCCCGATCACCAGGCCGAGCCTGACCGCCAGCACGCCGCCCAGCAGCGAGCCGCCAGCCAGCAGCAGCGCCTCACGCCAATGCCGCTGCTGCAGCACGGCGTGCAGTTCGGCCATGAAGCTCGAAAACGTGCTGAAGCTGCCGAGAAAACCGGTCGACAGCAGCAGCAGCTGGCGCCTGGCCGCCTCGCCGCAGCCCTGGGCGAGGGCCACGATCAGCCCGAGGGCCAGGCAGGCGATCAGGTTCACGGTGAGGGTGCCCCAGTGCTTGCGCGGCAGCATCGGTTCGAGCCGGTTGACCAGGCGAAATCGCAGCCAGGCCCCCGGAACGGCCCCCAGGGCCACCAGCAGGGCTGCCGAGATCTGTGAAGAGGGGGGCAGCGTCACAGAGCGGCAGGCGTCACAGCGCGGCAGAGATGAACACCAACGGGCCAGTGTGCTGCAAGGTTGCGGCAGCACCGGGGCTAACCAGCTCTTAATCGCTGCACTACCCAGGCTTTGCCCGTGACCTGACCCTGCTTCGTAGCTTGACGCCAACCCACCAAGGGCCCAGTCATGGTCTTCACCCCAGCCCGCGATGCCAGCCGTTCCGACGGCTTTCGCGATCTGCTCGAGGCCAGCTACAACAACAACAACATCGTGCATCTGAGCGCGGGGAGCACGGTGCCCCTGCTCAAGAACAGCGTCTGGCTGGTGGTGCGCGGCATGGTCAAGCTGACCGCCATCTCGATGCAGGGCGATGAGCTGCTGCTGGGCCTGGCCGGCGCCAACGAACCCTTTGGCGATCCCCTCACCCAGGTTGAGGCCTATGCGGCGATCACCATGGTCGACACCGACCTGCTGTGTGTGAGCTGTGATGCGATCGCCCGCAATCCGGCCCTGGCCATCGGGTTGCTCCAGGCCGTGGGCCAGCGTTACCGCCAGAGCGAGGCGCTGCTGGCCCTGCTCGGTCTGCGCCGCATCGAAGAGCGGGTGCGCGGGTTTCTCGAGCTGCTGGCCACCAGCTACGGCCAGCCCTGTGACCAGGGTCTGCGGCTCAACATCAAGCTCACCCACCAGGACATCGCCGCGGCCCTGAGTACCACCCGCGTGACCGTGACCCGCATCCTCGGCGCCCTGCGCGATGAGGGCTGGCTGCAGATCGATGCCCAGCGCCGTCTGGTGATCGGATTCCTGCCCGCCAGCCGATGACCCTGCATCCGTTCGACGCGAACGGCAACGGGCAGACCCACCTCGGTGCGCCACCGGCAGCGGCTGGGGCCTCTGATCCGTCTGAAAACCTGGATGACAGCAGCGCGCAAAGCGAAGACAATGGGGCCATGGAGGTCCCGTTGCTGCTGGTCGAAGACGACGAGACGATCCGGGAGACGATTCGCGAAGCTCTGCAGATCGAGGGCTTCCTTGTCACCGCCGTCGGCAATGGCCGTGACGCGCTCAACCTGTTGCAGAAGGCGGGCCACGAGCCGGTCTTTGCCCTGATGGTGCTGGATCTGATGCTGCCCGGGCTGGGGGGGCTCGAGGTCTGCCGCGCCCTGCGCGCCGCCCGCAATGCCGTGCCGATCCTGGTGGTCAGCGCCCGGGACAGCGAGACTGACCGGGTGCTCGGGCTCGAGGTCGGAGCCGACGACTACCTGGTCAAACCCTTTGGCATGCGTGAGTTGGTCGCCCGCTGCAGGGCCCTGTTGCGTCGTTCCAGCACCCAGCAGGAGCAGCCCAGCATGCTGGAGCACGCCAACCTGCGCCTCTATCCAGAGGAGTGCCGCGTCACCCGCGACGGACTGCAGGTGAATCTCTCCCCCAAGGAATACCGGCTGCTGGAGCTGTTCATGCGCAACCCTCGCCGGGTCTGGAGTCGCGACAAACTGCTCGAGCAGATCTGGGGATACGACTACATCGGCGACAGCAAGACCGTCGATGTGCACATCCGCTGGTTGCGTGAAAAGCTCGAGGCCAATCCGTCTGATCCCGTTCACCTGTTGACGGTGAGGGGTTTCGGATACCGCTTCGGATGAGCGGTGCCCTGGCGGCCTGGGCAGCGGGCCTGCTGATCGGCCTGGCGCTGGGGCTGCTGCTGGCCCAGCTGGTCCACTGGCGCGATGGCCGCGGCAGCCTCCGGGGGCTGTCGCTGCGGCGGCTGCTGGGCTGGATCGACAGCTCCCCCAGTGGCTGGCTCATGCTCGATCGCGCCGATCGGGTGGTGCACCTCAACCTTCGGGCCCAGCGACTGCTGCAGGTCGACAACGGCCGCCTCTGGCAAGGCACGCCCCTGGCCCTGCTGTGCCGTGATCAGACCCTGCTGGAAGCCGTGCATCTCGCCCGCCGCCAGGATCGGTCGCTGCGCCTCGAGTGGGTGTCGCCCGAAGGCGAACTCGAGTTGTTGGTGATGCCGGCCGACGGGGGCTGGCTGGCCCTGCTGCTCACCAGTCGTCGTTCGCTCGAAGCCCAGCTGGCCCAGCAGGAGCGCTGGGTCAGCGATGTGGCGCACGAGCTCAAAACCCCGCTCACGGCGCTGCTGCTGGTGGGCGAGAGCCTTGCCGCCAGGGTCACCCCCGCCACCGGGGTGCTGGTGGAGCGCCTGCAGCGCGAGCTGCTGCGGCTGCAGCAGCTGGTCGGGGATCTGCTCGAACTGTCGCGGCTGGAAAACAGCCTTCCCGACCCCAGCGCCAGCCAGCACTGGTTTGATGCCCCCGCCCTGGTGGAGCAGGTCTGGCAGGGGCTCAGGCCCCTGGCCGAACGCCGCGGTGTGCAGCTGGTGCTGCGCGATGCCCAGCAGCCGGCGCGCATCCAGGGCGATGGCGCCCGGGTGCACCGGGCCCTGCTCAACCTGCTCGACAATGCCCTGCGCTACAGTCCCGAGGGCGGCACGATCACGGTGCAGATCAGGCTGCGGGGGCGTTGGTGCGTGCTGGCGGTGCTCGATCAGGGCCCCGGGTTCAGCCCTGACGACCTGGAGCATGTGTTCGAGCGCTTTTACCGGGGCGATCCCTCGCGGGCGCGCGGTGCCCGCACCGGCAGCGGTCTGGGCCTGGCGATCGTGCAACAGATTGTAGCCAGTCAGGGCGGCCGGGTGGTGGTCGGCAATCAGGGCCATGCCGCTGCTGGTGCCGGTGGCGGTGCCGGAGGCGGTGCCGTGGTCGAGTTGATCCTGCCGGCTTCGCCGCCGCTGCCTAGGGTGCCCCCAGTTCAGCTCGACCAGGCTCGGTGAGCAGCATCTACGCCGACAACAGTCTCAGCATCGGTCGCACCCCCCTGGTGCAGCTCAACCGGGTCACCGAGGGCTGCCAGGCCAGGGTGCTGGCCAAGATCGAAGGTCGCAATCCGGCCTATTCGGTCAAGTGCCGCATCGGCGCGGCCATGATCTGGCAGGCCGAACAGGATGGCCTGCTGGGGCCCGGCAAGGAGCTGATCGAGCCAACCAGTGGCAACACCGGCATCGCGCTCGCCTTTGTGGCGGCGTCACGGGGCATTCCCCTGACGCTCACCATGCCCGAGACCATGAGCCTGGAGCGGCGCAAGCTGCTCACCGCCTATGGCGCCAGATTGCTGCTCACCGAAGGGCGCCTGGGCATGCCCGGGGCCATCAATGCCGCCAAGGAGCTGGCGGCCTCGGATCCGCAGCGCTATGTACTGCTGCAGCAGTTCGCCAACCCGGCCAACCCCCGCATCCATCACGACACCACCGGTCCGGAGATCTGGGACGACACCGGCGGCCAGGTCGATGTGCTGGTCGCTGGTGTCGGCACGGGCGGCACCATCAGCGGCGTTAGCCGCTACATCAAGACCACCCTGGGCAAGCCCCTGGTCTCGGTGGCGGTGGAGCCGACCAGCAGCCCGGTCATCAGCCAGACCCGTGCCGGGGACGCGGTGCGCCCCGGTCCCCACAAGATCCAGGGCATCGGCGCCGGTTTTGTCCCGGCCAACCTGGATCTTGATCTGGTGGACCGCGTTGAGACCGTGAGCGATGAGGAGGCGGTGACCATGGCCCGCCGCCTCATGCGCGAAGAGGGCATTCTGGCCGGCATCTCCTGCGGGGCCGCGGCCGCGGTCGCGCTGCGCCTGGCCAGGGAGCCGTCGTTGGCGGGGCGCACCATCGTGGTGGTGTTGCCCGACTCGGGTGAGCGCTATCTGTCGTCGGTGTTGTTTGAAGGGGTGTTTGATGCCAAAGGGATGGCCCTGACGTGAAGAAACCTTTATAAAGGTGATGGCCCCCACGATCCGGAGCGCCATGCCGGTGCCGACCGATCAGCAGGAGAACGCCCTGCAGACCCTGCCCCAGGAGCCCGCGCCAGGGGTCCTGCCCATCCCCCTGACCCTGGAGGCGCCGCTGGCGCTCCCCAAGGCGGCCCCCCAGCTGCTCGGTCTGCCCCTGCAGCTGCTCAACCAGTTGCTGGCACGATTGGCCGCCCTGAACCTGCGATCGCTGGCCGAACTGCTGCCGGCGCTGCGCCTGGTGGCCATCCTGGCGGCCGCGGGGTTTGTGGTGAAGCTCACCGGGGCCACCCTCGATGCGCTCAATGACATTCCCATGCTCGGGCGTCTGCTCGAGCTGGTGGGTCTGATCAGCGCCCTGAACTTTCTGGGTCGCAACGCCCTCAAATCGCAGAAGCGGGCCGAACTGCTGGCCCGCATCCAGACCCTCAGAAAGGAATTGCTGGGCTGAGCCCAGCGCGCGTCAGCACCAGCCGCTCACCGCCGTGCTGCAGGCGCAGACCGCCGCCAGCGGTCAGGCCATTGATCTGCCAGATCCTGCCCTCGTGGCAGTGGCCTGCGGCCGATCGGTGCAGCCGTGCTTCAGCCAGGGCCAGCACCAGCTCGGGTTGGGTGCTGTGGGCTCGGGCCCAGCTCAGTGCCGCCAGCGCCCGGGGCAGCAGGGCCTGGGCCGTGGCCCGCGGGTGAAAGCGGTCGACCGGGCCATCCGGCCGGCGCAGGCGCTGCATCGCTTCTCCCACGGCGATGGCGCCCACGGGGAGCCGGTTGACACCGTTGAGCCCCAGCCCCACCCGGGCCCAGCGCACCCGCCCACCGGCCAGCCTCAGCCCCGCCAGGATGCCCCCCAGCTTGCGCCCCTCGAGCAACAGATCGTTGGGCCATTTGATCTGGGGCTGCAGCCCCAGCTGCTCGAGTTGCAGGGCCATGCCCACGGCGGCTGCCAGGGTCAGCGGAGCGCCGCCCATGGCAGCGCATGGCCAGTCGAAGGCGGCGCTCAGCCAGAGCCCCCCCGGCTCCGAGAGCCAGGCGCGGCCATGCTGCCCGTGGCCATGGCGCTGACGCCGGGCCACAACGGCCAGGCCGCTGGTGTGCAGATTCAGGTCGGGTTGCAGCTGCAGCAGCCAGCGGTCGAGTTCGCGCTCGGTGCTGGCGCACACCGGCAGCCGTCGCAGCCGCCAGGCCTTCAGAGGCTGGCCAGCCACCGGCCGATGCGCTCGGCACCTGCTTCGAGCTGCTCGATCGGATGCACCAGGGCCAGGCGCAACCAACCCTCGCCCGAAGGTCCGAAGCCATTGCCAGGGGTGAGGGCGACGCCGGTGGCCTCCAGCAGGGCTGCACAGAACCCCTCAGAATCCAGCCCCGCCGCCTGGGCTGCGGGCGGCAGGGGCAGCCACAGGTACAACGCCATCGACGGTCGTGGCACCGGCCAGCCCACCGCTTCGAGCGCTGCCGCCATGCGGTCGCGCCGTTCGCGGTAGGTGACGCAGAGCTGCCCAGGCCAGTCGCCGGCCTGCTCCAGGGCTGCAATGGCCCCGGCCTGCAGGGCCAGGGACTGGTTGAAATCAACCACCCCCTTGAGTTGCCTGAGGCCTGTGATCAGCCATTCGGCGCCGATCGCAAAGGCGAGCCGGTAGCCCCCCAGGCACCAGCTCTTCGACAGCGAAAAGAACTCGATGCCGCACTGGCGCCAGGCCGGATTGCGCAGCAGGGCCGGGGCCTCGCCCTCGAGGGCCAGATCCACGTAGGGGTTGTCATGGGCCAGCACGCACCCGTGGGCCATGGCCTTGCTCACCGCAGCGTCGACCCAGGCCTGTTCGCCGGTGGTGGCCGTCGGGTTGTGCGGAAAGCCCAGCACCATCAGGCGGATCTGGCTCCAGGTGGCGGCATCGAGCGCGTCAAAGTTGGGGCGCCAGCCCTCTTCGCTGCGCAGCGGCAGCAGCACCGGGTCGGCCGAGGCCAGCTGCAGGCCGCCCAGGTGCGATGGGTAGAAGGGATCCAGCAGCAGGGCCCTGTCGCCAGGGTTGAGCACCACCAGGGGCAGATGGGCGGTGCCCTCCTGGGATCCCACCAGCAGCAGCACCTCGCGCTCGGGATCCACCGTCACCCCGAAGCGCCGGGAGGCCCAGCCCGCCACGGCGCGGCGAAACGGTGCCGTCGCGGCATGCATGCAGTAGGCGGCGCTGCCCGGGTCGGGCAGCGCCGCGGCCATGGCTTCAAGGGCTGCGGCCGGCGGTTGCAGGTCGGTTGAACCGAGCGACAGGTCCAGCAGGGGCGGCAGGGCCGCGCCTGGGGCGGCGGCACGCAGGCTGTAATGCGACTTGCGCTGGTCGTTGCGGGCGAAGACGCCGCTGCCCAGGGCAGCGACCCGGCGGCTCAGCCGCTCAGAGGTGGGCATCGAGGAAGGCCTTGAGCTGCGGTTTGGCCATCGCCCCTTCATGGCGGGCCACCTCCTGGCCCCCCTTGAACAGAATCAGGGTGGGCAGGCCCTGGATGCGATAGCCGTCGCGGCTCTGGGGGTTGCCGTCGGCCTCGAGTTTGCCCACCTTGAGCCGATCGCCGTAGTCGCCGGCGGCCCAGTCCATGAGCGGGGCCATCAGCCGGCAGGGGCCACACCAGTTGGCCCAGACGTCGACCAGCACCGCGCCGCCGCAGTCGAGTACCTCCGCGGCGAAGTTGGCATCGGTGAACTCAGAGACGGCCACGACAGAGGGGGGATCCAGTGCAGCGATTGTATGGAGGCCGGCGTCGGCGACCGCGACCCCGCCAGGGCCTCAGAGCTTGTCGATCGAGCGTTTGAGCTCCTCCAGTTCGGCGTCCACCTCGGCGACCTTCACCGGCTCCAGCTGGGGTGCGGGCCCATTGGCCGCAGGGAGCCCGGCTGCCGCGGGGCTGCCCTCGAGGCGGTTCCGGAGGGCGGCGAGCTCGTCATCGACGTCGTTACCCCCTTCGAGGGCCAGGAACTGGCTCTCGAGATCGGCCCCGGCGAGCTCGGCCGCGGCCTGGCTGCGGGCCTCCAGGGCCTCCACCTTCTCTTCCATGCGCTCGAAGGCGGCCATGGAGGTGTTGGTGCCCAGGGCTCCGACAGCGCTCTGCAGCTGCACCTGGGCCTGGGCGGCCTGGGCCCGGGCCTTGAGCATGTCTTTCTTGGTCTTGGCCTCGGCGATCTTGGCCTCAAGGGCCACCAGGCTGCGCTTGAGGGTGTCGACCTGGCCGGCCTGGCTCTGCAGCTGGTTGTTCAGGGCCGTGGCCGAGTCCTGGTAGGTCTTGCGGCGCGACAACGCTTCGCGGGCGAGATCCTCCTCACCTTTCTTGAGGGCCAGCTCAGCCCGCTCGTACCAGCTCCTTGACTGCGACTCGGCCTGCTCGGCCTGGTTGGCGATGCGTTTCTGGCTGGCGATCGCCGCGGCCACGGCCTGGCGAAGCTTCACCAGGTCGGCCTGCATGTCGGCGACCGACTGCTCCAGGATCTTGACCGGGTCTTCGGCCCTGCTGATCAGATCATTGGCGTTGGCGCGCAGCAGGCGGCTGAGGCGGTCGAAGAAGCCCATCGGCGCGTTCTGGGGGCGTGGGGCGAGGCTAGCCTTTCAGCGACCGTGCTGCCGCGTGGGCTTCGTCAACCAGGCCATGCCGCAACCACGGTCCGAACCAGGTCGCTCCAGGGGCAACTCCCGGGCCGGCGCCCGCGGCGGCTCCCGTCGCAGCCGCACCGGCACCAGCACAGGCACTCTCATCGGCAGCGTCTCGGTGCTGGGTCCCAAACCGGCCGACCCTGCCGTGGCCCTGTCCGACTGCCTGACCACCCTGCAGCGCAACTGGCAGCACACGGGCCACCTGGCAGCGCTCTGGCAGGCCTGGCCCAGGCTGGCCGGGCCCCAGCTGGCGCCCCACTGCCGGCCCCTGCGGCTGCAGGGCGGACTGCTCACCGTGGGGGCAGCCCCAGGCCCCTGGTTGCAGGCCCTGCGCTACAACCGGCATCAGCTGCTGGGGGCGTTGCGGGCCGCCGGATTCACGCTGCGTGATCTGCGCTTTGAGCAGGCCGAGCCGCCTGCCTCGGCTCCCCCTGCGGGCAATCAGATTCAGCACGACTGGCAGTGCCATCCCAGCCGGGTTGATGTGCACGGCATGGCGGTTTGCCCCCAGTGCGGCAGTCCTGCCCCCGCCGGCGAAATGGGGCGTTGGGGCCGTTGCGGCTTCTGCCGCCGCCTCCAGCTGGCCGGCCCTGCAGGGCCCGCTCAGTAGCGTTCGGCCCTGGGCTGCTGCCAGTCGGGGCTGATCCCTGAGCGGCCCAGCTGGCCGGCCCGCTGGTCGAGCGTGTGGCGCTGCAGGCGCCACAGCTGGTAGATGCCGCTGCGCTGCAGCAGCTGGGGGTGCAGACCCAGCCAGTGGGGCAGGCCTGCCGTGCGCTGGTCGATCACCACCAGCAGGGTGGGTTGGCTTGTGCTGCTGCTGGGCCGCTGGCCGCGCCGCTGCTCGAGCCGCAGGCGTTCGGCCAGGTTGGCCAGGTTGCGGGGCTCGTTGCCTTCGTAGAGCACCACCTGGCGGCTGTAGTAGTGCAGGGACGGTTTAAGCACGCCCACCATCGCCAGCGACTCCTGGGGCCGGCGATGGCGCACCACCGCCGCGGCCATCTGGCGCACCGGGGCCCCCCGCAGGCTGTCGCCCAGGCTCCACAGCGGCAACAGGGCCAGCAGGGCGAATCCCACCAGCGGCAGCTGCACGGCCAGCAGGCGGTTGCCCGCGGCCACCAGCAGGGGCAGCACGGCGGCCAGGGCAAACCACAGACCTGCATGGATCAGCAGAGTGCTGCCCATGATCCGCTGGGCCAGACCAGGCAGTTCGGGGTCATTGACCGCGGCAAACCACAGCGGTGAGCTCAGCAGCGCGCCCGCCATCAGCGCCGCCAGGGCCAGGGTCAGGCCCCAGGCCAGCCGACCCGGCCGCTGGGCCGCCGTGGTGGCGATCAGCACGGCGGCGGCGGGGGTGGCCGGGATCCAGTAGCTGGGCAGTTTGGTGGCCGCCAGCGTGAAGAAGGCCAGCACCACCAGCAGCCAGCAGGCGGCGAAGCGGGCCAGCGATGTGGCGGGGGCTGCCGGCGGTTGCCGCAGGGCGCGTGCCAGACCGAGCAGCAACAGCGGGGTCACCGGCAGGCTGGCCGCCACCAGGATCGGGCCGAAGAACCACCAGGGCTGCAGGTGGTTGTTCACCACCGAGCTGAACCGTTGCAGGTTGTGGTAGCCGAAAAAGCTGTCCCAGAAGGGCTTGCCTTCCACCACCAGTGCGGCGGCATACCAGGGAGCCGCCACGGCCAGGCTCAGGGCCGGCCCCACGCCGGCCCGCAGCCCCCGCAGCTGCAGGCCCAGTTCACCCTGCAGCAGGGCAAACACCAGCAGGGTCAGCGGCCCCAGCACCAGGGCCACCGGTCCTTTGGCCAGGACCGCCAGCCCCAGCAGCAGCCAGCCGTGCCACCAGCCCCGCCAGACGCCTGGGGTAGCCGTGGCCAGACGCCTTGCCTGGGCTCTCCAGAACAGCAGCAGGCTGAGGCTGAGCAGGCCGCTGAACAGCGCGTCGCTCACCGCCATGCGGCCCCACAACAGGTTGAGGGGAGAGAGGGCAAACGCCAGGGCCGCCGTGAGCGCCACCCCACGCCCGCTGGTGCCGGGGCCGGCCGGCTGGGGCCAGCGCTCCAGGGTGAGCGCCAGGGTCAGCATCACGGCAATGCTGGCCAGGGCCGAGGGCAGGCAGGCGGCCCAGGTGCCCAGCGGATCCCACTGGGCCTGGCCGGGCAGCAGGTAGCCCAGAGCCATGAGCCAGTAGACCAGCGGCGGCTTGTCGTAGCGGGGCAGTCCATTGACCCGGGGGGTCAGCCAGTCGCCCGTGTCGGCCATGGCCCGGGCCGACGCGGCAAACAGTGGTGGTGTCTCATCCACCAGCCCATTGCTGCCCAGCTGCCACACAAACAGGGCCAGGCCGAAGCCCAGGCACAGCAGCACCAGCCGATGGCGACCCAGCAGCCTCACGCCCGCGCTCGTGGTTGGCAGGACCCTATCGCCGCCCAGGCGGCTGCACGCCCGGCAGACCCTGCAGCCAGGTCTCGACCCGGGCGCCGAAGGCCTCCAGGGAGCCATGGGTCTCAGCCCAGCGGCGGCAGGCCTGGCGGTCAACCCCCAGGGCCCGGCGGCCGGCTGCCACCAGCGCCGGCACGTCGTCGGCAGGGGCCAGGGCACCGGTGAGGCCGTCCTGGACCAGTTCGGCCGGCCCGCCGCGGGCGTAGCTGGCCACCGGCACGCCGCAGGCCAGGGCCTCCACCACCACGTTGCCGTAGGCCTCGTTCCACTTGGGGGTGTTGAGCAGGGCCCGGCAGCGTCCCAGTTCGGCCTGGAGCTCGGCCGCCGGCAGAAATCCACGCCAGCGCAGCGTGCCGGCCGGCACCGAGGCCTCCACCCGCTCGGCATAGGCCGTGTCCTCCACCAGACCCATCACCACCAGGGGCAGGCCCAGGGCGGCGGCGGCGGCGGCGGCATCCTCGAGGCCCTTTTCGGGCGCGATGCGGCCCGCCCAGCCCAGCTGCGCCAGCGGCTCGGGGTTGAACCGGTAGGTGCTGAGGTCGAAGCCGTTGCCGAGCAGCACCGGCGGCTGCGGCAGGTCAAAGTCGGCGGCCTGGCTGGCGGTATGGAAGGCCAGATGGCCGGGGTGGCTGCGGCCCACCTGGGCGATCACCTGATCCATGGCCGCGCTCACCGAACCCATGCTCACCAGGTGCGCCAGGGGCGTTGCGGTGTGCGCTGTCAGCCACAGGGGAAGCCAGTCGTAGCCGAGGTTGAGCAGCACGTCGAAGCGGTCCTGCTCGGCCAGCGCCCGCTGCCAAAGGGCCGCCAGCAGGCTGCCCGCAGGGATCTGCACCGGGCTCTGGCGGCTCTGGTGCTGCCAGCTGGGCTGGTCGACACCGCTTTCGAGCCACAGCCGGGCCGCGCCGCAGCGGGCCGGCAGGGCCGAGCCACAGGCGGCCAGCACCGTGACGCCGTGGCCCCGCTCCAGCAGGCCGGCCACCAGCGAGGCGAGGGTGCGTTCGACCCCGCCGCCCTGGCCGCTGCCGAGGGCTCCCACCGGGGTGCTGATCACCAGAATTTTCATCGCGGCGGCTCCCACAGTTCCTGACGGCGGTTGATCAACAGCACGCTCACCAGTGCGATGGCGGCCCCCAGCCACTGCAATGGCAGCAGCGATTCGTGCAGGGCCAGCACACCGGTGATCAGGGCGAACACCGGCGTCAAAAAGGTGAGGGAGGTGAACCCGGTGAGGTCTCCGCTGCTGGCAAACCAAAAAAACAGGCCGTAGGCCAAGCCGCTGCCCAGCAGCGAGGCATAGGCCATCAGACCCCAGTCGCCGGCCGTCCAATTTGGAATCAGGGGCGCCTCCCCCCCGACTGCCAGGGCCAGCAGCGGCACCCCGCCCAGCAGCATGTGCCAGCCGGTCACTGCCACCGGATCGCTGTGGCGACTGGCATAGCGGCACAACACGGTGCCCAGGGCCATCGCGGCGGCGGCCCCCAGCATCCAGCTCTCGCCGTGGCTGAGCGCCTGCTGGTTGAGCACGGCCGGGCCCTGCAGCCACCACTGCTGCAGCAGACCCGCCGGCAGTCCCAGGCAGAGAATGCCCAGCAACCCCAGCAGCAGGCCCAGCCAACCCACCGGGTTGATCGCCTCGCCGAACAGGCCGCGGGCCAGCAGGGCCACCAGCAGGGGCTGGGAGTCGATCAACACCGACCCCAGGCCGGCGCCGGTCTGGCCGAGCCCCCGCACCAGCAGCCCCTGGAAGACCGTGCCATCGATCAGGGCAAACAGGACCAGCCAGCCCCAGTCACGCCGGTCGACCGCCAACGGCCGCCCCAGCAACTGGGCGGCCAGCAGCACCAGCAGCGCCGCGGGCAGCAGCCGCAGGCTGGCCACCACGGCCACACTGCCCCCGGCCAGCAGGGGCTTCATGGCCGCCATCGCGGTACCCCACAGGGCAAAGGGCAGCACCAGGGCAACGGGGCGCAGCAGGGGCCAGGCTTTGACCTCGGTCATCGGGGGGCGGTGGGGCCGGCTGCAGACAAGGTCGCTGGCGGTCTCTTTTTAAGATCCAGCCGTTGCAGACCGTGCTGATGCCCTGGCCCTGGCGCCGCAAAGCCAAGCGAACCCTCGCGCGCATCGCGATCGAGGGACCGATCGCTGGCCCCACCCGCAAGCGGGTGCTCAAGGCCCTGCGCCAGATCGAGCAACGGGAGTGTCCGGCCCTGTTGCTGCGCATCGACAGTCCGGGAGGCACCGTGGGCGACAGCCAGGAGATCCACGCCGCCCTCCTGCGACTGCGCGACAGGGGCTGCCACGTTGTGGCGAGCTTCGGCAACATCTCGGCCTCGGGCGGGGTCTACATCGGTGTGGCAGCCGAACGCATCGTGGCCAACGCCGGCACGATCACCGGCTCCATCGGTGTGATCCTGCGGGGCAACAACATCTCGCGCCTGCTGGAGCGCATCGGCATCCAGTTCGAGACGGTCAAAAGTGGCCTCTACAAAGACATCCTTTCGCCCGACCGCGCCCTCACCGCCGCCGAACGGCAGCTGCTGCAAGACCTGATCGATTCCAGCTACGGCCAGTTCGTGGCCGCGGTGGCCCAGGGCCGTGATCTCGATCCCGATGTGGTGCGCAGCTTTGCCGATGGCCGGGTGTTCACCGGCCAGCAGGCGCAGGCCCTGGGGCTGGTTGACCAGTTGGGTGACGAGGACTCGGCGCGGCGTCTGGCCGCCGAGCTGGCCGGCCTCGATCCCGACAAGACCCGGCCCGTGACCTTTGGCCGAGCAGCCAAGCGTTTTGGCGGTCTGCTGCCGGGGCGATCCCAGTGGCGCAGCCTGCGGGAGGCCCTCAGTCTTGAGCTGGCCTGGTGCGGGCAGCCCCTGTGGCTGTACCGGCCATGAGCGCTCAGCTGCGGGCCCTGCGGGGGGCCACCACGGCATCGGCCAACACCACGGCCGCCATCGCCGAAGCCGTCGCCGATCTGGTGCAGGCGCTGATGCAGCGCAACGGCCTCAGCGCCGGGCAGTTGCTGTCGGTCACCTTTTCGGTGACGGCCGACCTCGATGCCTGCTTTCCCGCCGCCATCGCCCGTCGCCTGCCCGGCTGGGACGCGGTGGCCCTGCTCGATTGTCAGCAGATGGCCGTTCAGGGGGATCTGCCCCGCTGCATCAGGCTGTTGGCCCATGCCTGGCTGGCTGCTGACCAGGTGCCGCAGCATCCGTATCTGCGGGAGGCCGCCGGTCTGCGGCCCGACCGCGCCAGCTAGCCGGCCGACCACCACGGCGTGAGCCTGGCTTGCCATCCCTCGAGAATGGGGGCAAACCTGTGTGTCGTGATGTCGCGCCGTTTTTCTGCTTTCGGTCGTCTCCGCCGCCCACTGGGGCTGGTGGCCGCGACCGCGTCGCTGGCTGCCGGCCTCGGTGCCGCTGCGCTCACCACCCTGGTCCCCCTGGGTCCAGAGGTGGCACCGGCGCGCGCCCAGGGCACACCCGGTCTGCTCGAGTTTCGCTGGGATAACTCAGGCGATTACCGCAAGCTTTATTACTTCATGACCGACAGCGGGCGCCTCAAGCGCTCCGAGTACTACCTGATCCTGAGACCCAAGGATCGCAAGACGGCGATTCTCAAGCTCAGCGTGACGATCCCTGATTACTTCGACGGCACGATCGATCCCAAGTACATCAAGCTCTGCAAGATGTCCGAGGGGGGCATGCTCTCGCGCACCCAATGCACCGAGCAGATCCCGGCGACCGTGACCATGGCGCCCGATGGACGGGCGATCGAGATCTTCCCTGACACCCCGGTGTCCGACAAAGGAACGATCGGCGTCTACATGATCGTGTTCAATCCGTTCAATGTGGGCATGTTTCAGTTCAATGCCCTGGCCCAGGCCCCCGGCGATGTGCCTGTAGCCGGCTATCTGGGCAGCTGGCTGATCGAGATCAGTCCGTCGGGGAACTGATTCACCCCTGCCTGTAAGATGACCGGCTGGCAGAGTCAGCAGACACACCGATGACCAAGCGCACCCTTGAAGGAACCAGCCGTAAGCGCAAGCGGGTCTCTGGCTTCCGTGTTCGCATGCGCAGCCACACCGGTCGCCGGGTGATCAAGTCCCGTCGCCGCCGTGGTCGCGCCCGTCTGGCTGTCTGATCACCTTGGCCCTGCCTCAACGCCATCGGCTGAAGGGGCAGCGCGTGTTTGATGCCCTCTACCGCCGCGGCCAGAGCGTTCATGGCACGGCCATGGTGTTGCGTTGGATGCCGCACGACCCGGCCCTTCTGGGGGCAGACACGTCACCAGGTGTTGCACCGACCACGCCCGGCGACGCGCCCACCAGTCCCTGGCGCTGTGGGGTCGTGATCAGCAACAAGGTCCACAAGCGCGCTGTTCGTCGGAACCGCCTGCGTCGCCAGCTTCACGAGGCATTGCGCCGCGAGCTGCCGCAGCAGGCCTGCGCCGAGGGCCCGGGCCCCTGGTTGCTGATCAGCCTCAAACCCGGCAGCGCCGACTGGGAACTGGACCGTTTGCTGGGAGAATGCCGCCATCTCCTCGGCAAGGCAGGCCTCACGTCATGAGTCAGCAACCCACCGGCGCCATCCCCAGATTGGAGGAAACCGTCATGTACGAGGGCGGGCCAGCCCGCGGGGATCTGATCTTCAACCTGCTGCTGGGCCTGAGCCTGATCGGCATTCCGTTTGCGGTGGGTGCGATCGTGCGCGCCCTCTGGCTGCGCTTCCGCATCACCAGTCGTCGCATTGAGGTCAACGGCGGCTGGATGGGCCGCGACCGCACCCAGGTGGTCTACAGCCAGGTGCGCGAGGTGCGCTGTGTGCCCCGCGGCTTTGGTGCCTGGGGTGACATGGTGTTGGTGCTCAGCGATGGCGCTCGCCTCGAAATGCGTTCCATGCCACGGTTCCGCGAGATCGAGGCCTACATCAATGAGCGTTGCCAGGCCAAGGCCGCGGCACCCAAGGGCATGGCGGCCTGAGCCGGCTGCGGCAAGTCCGCCGCCCTGATCGGTCACACTGACCCCACATCCACCCCTGCGCTTCGCACCTGCCGTGATCGGCTACATCTCCGACAACCTGCTGCTGCCCATCCTTGATTTCTTTTATGGATTGGTGCCCAGCTACGGGCTGGCGATCATCGCCCTCACGGTGGTGATCCGGCTGGCGCTGTTCCCGCTCAGCGCCGGTTCGATCCGCAATGCCCGTCGCATGCGGATCGCCCAGCCGGTGATGCAGAAGCGCCAGGCCGAGATCAAGAGCAAGTACGCCAACAACCCCCAGAAGCAGCAGGAGGAACTGGGCAACCTCATGAAGGAGTTCGGCAGCCCGCTGGCCGGCTGCCTGCCCCTGGTGGTGCAGATGCCGATCCTGTTCGCCCTGTTTGCCACCCTGCGGGGATCACCGTTTGCCGACGTTCCTTACACGCTCAATCTCAAGGTGCTGCCCGCCGATCAGATCGCGGCGGTCGAGCCCAAGCCGTTCAACAGCCCCAGCCATTCGATCTTCATCACCGAGACCAACCATGTGCCGGTGATCGCCAGCCTCGAGGGAGGCACCAAGCTCGGCGTCGGCGAAACGGCCAGCGTCAACCTCCACACCAAGGACGGTGACAGCTTTGCCTCGGTGCTCAAGGGCATCGACAACGGCGACGCCTTCAGCCCCAGCTGGAGCATCACCAAGGGCGAGGGTGTGGTCAGCGTTGATGCCAACGGCACGATCAAGGCCCTGGCACCCGGTGATGCCACCGTGGAAGCCAAGATCCCGGGGCTGGCTGCCCGCAGCGGCTTCCTGTTCATCAAAGCCCTGGGCCAGGTCGGGTTCATGACCGATGGCCAGGTCAACTGGGACATCGCGATCCTGGTGGCCGGGTTCGGCGCCAGCCTGTTTGTCAGCCAGATCCTCTCGGGCATGGGCATGCCCCCCAATCCGCAGCAGTCGACCGCCAACAAGATCACGCCCGTGATGATCACCGGCATGTTCCTGTTCTTCCCCCTGCCGGCCGGCGTCTTGCTCTACATGGTGGTGGCCAATATCTTCCAGGCGCTGCAGACCTTCCTGCTGGGGCGAGAGGCACTGCCCGAGAACCTGCAGCAGATTCTTGATCAGCAGCTGGCCCAGCAGAAACTGGCCACGGCGGGAGGCCCTTCCGCCAGTGGCGAGCGCCTGCCCTTTGAGCCCAAGGGTAAGAAGTGAGCCAGCTCTGAGAGCCATGGCCGATCAACGTCACCCGCTCTGCCCCCTCGCCATTCAGGATCTGCTGGCCCAGCCTGATGGCTACCACTGGCAGGTCGACCAGCACCTCGACCAGCTGGCCACGCTCACGCCGGTCCGCGGTTCCATTCGGGCGGTCGCCGAAGGCCCGTTGCTGCGGGTCGAGGGTGAGGCCACCACGACGGTGCAGTTGCGCTGCGATCGTTGTCTGCAGCCCTATGAGCACCAGCTCGAGGCCCGGGCCAGTGAGCGGATCGCCCTGGGCACGGCCAGCGGCGACCTCGAAGAAGCCCTGGCCTTTGATGCCGAAGGCATCAGCGAGCAGCTCGACCCGGCCGGCAGCTTTGATCCTGAACAATGGCTCTATGAACAGCTGAGCCTGCAGCAGCCCCTGGTCTGCCGCTGCGGGCCAGGCTGTGCCGGGCCGGCCTGCTGGGGCACTGAAGACCCAGCGCTTGATCCGCGCTGGGCCGCCCTCCGCAGGCTCCAGCCCTAGCCGTTTGCCGCCATGACTCAGGCCTGGAGTGATCAGCTCGATCTGTTGATCCGCGCCCGCACGCCGATCCTCTGGATCCGCAGTTTTGAAGAGGAGCGCATCGAGGCGTTGCTGCAGCAGGCGGCCCAGCGCCTGGGGGGGCGCACCCTGCTGCGCTGGGATTTCATTGAGGGCCTTGCCGGCGCCCCCAACCGAACCGGAGAAGCGGCCCGCAACCCCATGGCGGCTCTGGCCGCCTTTGACACCCTGCCGGCCGACAGTGGCGCCATCTTGCTGCTGCGCGATTTCCATCGCTACTGCGACGACGCCGGCATCTGCCGCCGCTTGCGCAATCTGGCGGTGAGCCTGCGCCAGGTGCCCCGCACGCTGGTGATCACGGCGCCCGAGTGGCAGCTGCCGCTCGAGCTCGACGATTGCATCACCGTGCTCGACCTGCCCCTGCCCGAACCGGCCGAGATCAGTCGGCTGCTGCGCAGCATCGCCGCCGCAACGGGGCAATCGCTCGAGCCGCCCGTGCTCGAGCAGCTCACCGCGGCCTGTCACGGGCTCAGTGAGCAACGGGTGCGCCAGATCGCCGCCCGTGCCCTGGCCCAGCGTGGCGCCCTGGGGGAGGCCGACCTGGCCGAGGTGCTCGAAGAGAAGCGCCAGGTGATCGCCCGCAGCGCCCTGCTCGAGTACTGCCCCAGCGTCGCCACGACCGCCGACATCGGTGGTCTGGAGGCGCTCAAGCACTGGCTCGCCCAGCGCCATATGGCGTTCAGCGAGGAGGCCCAGGCCTATGGCCTGCCCCTGCCGCGCGGGGTGCTGCTGGTGGGCCCCCAGGGCACGGGCAAGTCGCTCACGGCCAAGGCGATCGCCCACACCTGGGGCATGCCGCTGCTGCGTCTTGATGTGGGTCGCCTGTTCGCGGGCCTCGTGGGGGCCAGCGAGGCCCGCACCCGCGAGATGATCCAGCGGGCCGAGGCCATGGCCCCCTGCGTGCTGTGGATCGACGAGATCGACAAGGGCTTCGGCGGCAGCTCCCGCAGCGATGGCGGCACCAGTCAGCGGGTGCTGGCCACCGTGCTCACCTGGATGGCTGAAAAGACCAGTGCCGTGTTTGTGGTGGCCACCGCCAACGGCGTTGAGTCCCTGCCGCCCGAGCTGCTGCGCAAGGGGCGCTTTGATGAGATCTTTCTGCTCGACCTGCCCAGCGCTGCCGAACGCGCCGCGATTCTGGATCTGCAGGTGCGCCGCCGCAGGCCGCAGCACAGCCTGCCGCTGCAGGTCCTGGTGGACCGCACCGAGGGGTTCTCGGGTGCCGAGCTCGAACAGACGGTCATCGAGGCCATGCACCTGGCCTTCGCCGAACAACGTGAGTTTGCTGAGGCCGATCTGATTGCGGCGGCCAGTCAGGTGGTGCCGCTCTCGCGCACGGCCCGTGAACAACTTGAGCAGCTGAAGGTGTGGGCAAGCACGGGACGGGCCCGCCCGGCTTCGTCTCTGTAACGGCACTGTGAAGAACTTCGAAACCAGGTAACAACTCAGGCTGACGGCTGTGATCTTTCTGTGCAGCTCCCATAGCGTCGCTGCAACTGAAAACCTGCCGTGCTGCCCAGCCCCCAGTCGCGCTCTGAACTGACCACCCAGCTGGCCGTGGCCTGTGTGGGCGCCGGCATCGTCACCTCGATTGCCGTGGCCCAGGGCCAGAACCCGCTCACGGCACTTGGCATCACCCTGTTTTCAGCGGTGGCGGCGGTGATGGTGGGTCAGGTGCTCTGACGGTCTGACGTTTGCTGCGAACGGGCCACCCAGGCATCGTCTGTTGGCGCAAATGTTTGCTGTTTGCGCCGAATCTGCATCATTACGAGTGATGTACGTCGCAAAAATCTGGCTGTTCAGTTGACGGTGACGAACTCCATGTTCAGCCTGGAGTTGTCATCTCGTCAGGCCTGAAGGTTGATGTTGCGACGTTGTTCCCTGCCGTGGTGCTGTGGTGCGCTTACGGTGACCGCCCTTGCTGTGCTGGGCGCGCCTCAAGCGGCTCGCGCTGAAGTTCTCTACACCCTTGAGACCCGTTGTTCGCTGCGGGCTGCTGTGCCTGTGCCCTGCAAGGTGGAAGCGGTCAACGAAGCCAATGCGACGTTGTATCGCCATGCGATCGGCCAGCGCAACACCACGGTTCGCATCAGCGACACCCCGCTGCGCATGGAGCTCTGGGACAGCGCCGGCGGGCAGTGGAGAAGCCTGACTATCGCAGCGGCACGGTTTTCGAGCAACACGGTCTGCTTCAACGGGCGCGATCTGTGTGTGGTCAATCCCAATTACCTCAACAGCGTGCTGCAACAGAACCCGGCGGCCATGGCCGGGCGTGATCTAGTCAAGGTGCATTTCGGCGCCGATGGCCGCATCAATGCCAGCTGCTACGACGACGGCTGTGCGCTGAAGCTGCAATGACCCATCTCAGGTGTCTATCGGCTGCAGTGCTGCTGGCCTGCCTGAACCTGCCTGCTGCGGCGATTGCTGTGGAGGTGGGGGCCCCGGCGTCTGCGGTCTTGCTGGCGCGCGGCGGTGGCGCCCGTGGCGGTGGCGGTGGCGGTGGCCGTATG
>Ga0310334_100013_pt1 | contig 65992 bp, 59 predicted proteins | sample LakMicMIDCLREDC7_FD_195548 | JGI IMG/M metagenome (GOLD analysis project Ga0310334, IMG submission 195548) | Enriched freshwater cyanobacterial communities from Lake Michigan, Michigan, United States - MI23.DCL.RED.C7 (v2) (version 2) | ecosystem: Environmental > Aquatic > Freshwater > Lake...
CCTCCAAGGCCGGCAAACCCACAAGCCAGGGCGGCAGCGGTGATGCCACCCCCGTCGACAACGGTGGCATCGCCCAGGTGGTTCGGAACGGCAGCATCGCGGTGAACGCCGCCTCGGTGCAGGGCCAGAAGCTGTTCGGCCAACCCGGGGGTAGTGCGATCGGCGAGAACATGAGCGGCGGCAACAAGGGCCTCAACGGCTTCGGCAGAAGCAACGGCGCCGGCGCCATCGATCCCGGTAACGAAGCGGGCATCCCCAGCGGTGATCCCCGCTTCCAGCAGGACCCGGCCAATGCCCTGCCCGGCAACAAGCCTGCGCCCACCCTGCAGTCCCCGGTTGGCACCCAGGAGAACCAGTCCAGCAGCGTCAGCACCACCCTGGCCGCCGGCGCTCGCAACCTCACCCTCACCGGCACGGCCGCGATCAACGGCACAGGCAATGACCGCGACAACCTGATCAACGGCAATGGGGCCGCCAATGAGCTGCGCGGCGGCGCCGGCAACGACATCCTCGATGGCGGCAGCGGCCGCGACCAGCTCACCGGCGGCAGCGGCGCCGATCGCTTCCGCTTCGCCACACCCGGAGCCTTCGACACGGCACAGGCCGATCGCATCACCGACTTCAGCCGCAGCGAGGGAGACCGGATCGAACTCTCCCGCAGTGCCTTCGGCCTCGCCGCCGGCGCCACGCTGAGCTTCCAGGCGGTGAACAGCGATGCCGAGCTCACCCGCGCCCTGGGCAGCAGCTCCCTGTTGATCCAGGACCTGCGGAATGGCTCGATCCTGTTCAACCAGAACGGAACCGTGGCCGGTGCTGGCCAGGGTGGCGTGTTTGCCATGGTGAACCAGGGACTCATCCTCCAGGCCGGCGACTTCGCCCTGGGCGCCTGAAGATTGCGCCCCCCGGTCCAGCTGGGCCGGGGGTCCCTGACTCAGGCCAACAATCCCCGCTTCCGCAGACACTGCAGATCGGCGATCCGCATTCCTTGCGGGTCGCCGATCACCATGCCGCGCTCCCGCAGCTGGGTGAAGGTGCGGGAGGTGGTCTCCCGTGACAAGCCGGCCATCACCGCCAGCTCCCGCTGGGGCAAAGGAGGGATCAGGGCAAGGGGATCCTGACCGCGGGAGCAGGTGAGGGCCAGATTCAGCAACACGGCCAGCAGGCGGGTGGTGGCGTCCGCCCCTCGCAGCAGGAAGCGGCGGTTGAGGGCCGTGAGGCGTTCCGCCAGCAGGCGGGCCAGGGCCATGGAGATGGAGCCATCGTTGAGGAGAAGCTCCCGGTAGGCGCCGGCCCGTAGTTTCACCACCTTCAGGGCGGTGAGGGCCACCACATCGGCATTGCGCACGCCGGCGGCGAGCACCGCCATCTCCCCCATCAGATCGCCAGGACCGAGCACGGCCATCACCGCCTCCTCGCCGTTCGCCGTGTAGGCCCGCACCTTGGCGAGACCCGTCTGGATCACCACCAGGCCTTCCCCCTCATCCTGCTGCAGGAGCAGGACCTGTTCGGCGGCGACATCCACGCCGATCTGGCCGGCGAGCAGGCCGTCGGCCTGGGCATCCGTGAGCTGGGCGAAGAGGGGCAGCCCCCTCAGATCGGCCGCTGTGAGCACAGAGGGCACGGGGCCCTCAGCCCTCCGTGCGCCACACCTGGTCGGCCGGGGTCCAGTCGCTGAGCTCGGCGGGGGTGAACCACAGGCCGATCTCAAATTCGGCGGTTTCCGGGGCATCGGAACCGTGGATCACATTGCGGCCGATGTTCACGGCCAGGTCACCGCGGATCGTGCCGGGCTCGGCCTCGAGGGGCTTGGTGGCGCCGATCAGCTTGCGGGCGCTGGCGATCACGCCGTCGCCTTCCCAAACCATGGCCACCACCGGGCCGCTGGTGATGAAGTCCACCAGGCCAGCGAAGAAGGGGCGCTCCCGGTGCACGCCGTAGTGGTTCTCGGCCAACTCGCGGCTAGGAGTGAGCTGCTTGAGGCCCACCAGCTTGAAGCCCTTGCGCTCGAAGCGGCCGAGGATTTCCCCCACCAGGCCCCGCTGCACCCCGTCGGGCTTGATGGCGATGAAGGAGCGTTCGGCGGCCATGGATTTGGGGCAAGGGGATGGGGGCCATCGTCCGTGCTGGGGTGGCCGGTTGGCAAGCAAGGAGGGAGGACCAGGCTCCGGGCGCCCATGGCCCTTCAGCTCCAACGAAGCCAGACCCTGGCCTCGGAACAGGGGCACCACGCCGGACTCGAGCTCCCGAGCTTGGCTGGATGGGCCGCGAAGGGACCTGCGAGGCGGCACACCCGGGAGGGGAGGCTCATCATGCTGAGGACACGGATGCAGCAGGCTCCTGGCTGCGCCCCAGCAGGGCGCTGATCAGCTGCAGGCGGGACTTGACCTGATACTTGCTGCGAATGCTTTTGCCGTAGTCCTTGACGGTGTAGATGGAGATCAGCAATTGATCAGAGATATCCCGATCCGAAGCACCCTTGAGCATGAGGATCAGAATTTCCTTCTCCCTAGGCGTCAACGACTGGGGTGATTCAACGATTAATTCAGGCTTCTGCATGCGCGCCCGTGCACGACTGGAGACGTAATACTTGTTATTAGCGGCTGCCAGTAACGACTGCATCACTTCCATCTCAGGCGAGAGGAAGTCCTGCTCGCAGACCACGGCCATCGCTCCGCTATCCAGAGCGCGACTGACCTCCAAACCATCGGAGGTGAGCCCATCAGAGGTGATCACCATCAGCACCTTGAGATCACTGACCACCTGGATGGCCCTTCTGCAGAGGGAAAAGCCATCACCCTTCTCCAGTTGATCACTGCAGATCAACAGCCCGGGACTGCTCTGGCGAATATGGCGGAAGGCCTCCTGCTCCGAGGTAGCGATTCCCTTGATCCGACTCTGCACGGCGACCGAGCGGATGATGCCAAGCAAGCCGAGGTGGCTTTTCATGGCAAACACAAAACTGAGGCGCATACCGCTGGAGAGCATCCAGCTCCTGACCATGCGGCTATTCGGCTCTAATTGATCGAGACGGTCGGTGAAGTCCAAGCCGGTGGTTTAGTCGCCGTGACCGAAGTGTGATTGACACACATGCTGCATCATGCCGCAAAAAAACGCGAAATGTTGGGCTTGATGTTAAGCGTTCATCAATGCGACATCCATGAACGCCCTGCTGCGGCCAAGGGCTGCGGCGCCCTGCCGCCTTAGTTCTGGGCGGTGAGGGCCTCGCTCCTGCCGGGAACCGGCCGGCGGGGTCCCGAGGAGAGGTCGGAGCTCAGGCCGGTGTCACGGCTTCGGGAGGTGGAGGGGATCGCGCCGGGGCGCCGGGGGCCTGTTGCCATGCCGGAGCTGCCACCGGTGGCTGGCGCTGCGGCACTGCCACTGCCGGGGGCCTGGATCGGCACAGCCGTTGCCGCCAGCGGCAGGAGGAAGGAGGTGGCAAGGGCAATAGCAACAGCACCCGGGGCGGAGGGGCAGCGGCCGACCGCGCGCAATCGGGTCATGGTGAGCCTAGAAAAGACAACCCATTTACTGTAATGATTACTACCAAAAGCAAGATTATCTAGGGGTTAAGGCCATAGCGCTAGGTCCGTATCCACGCTGCCGCGCTTGGACGGTTCGCTGGCCATCGAGGCCCACAACTCGGCAACGCCGCCTTGTTCGAGCTGCTCGACCCGTGATCACCACCGCCAACCCGCTGGAAGCCCTGGGCCAGCAGCCTGGCGTGAAGTGGACTGAGCCGGAGCACGACGGCTGGGAGGTGTTTCACCAGCTGCTGCGGAGCTCAGAGCTGCCGGCCCGGCTCTGCACCGATGCCCATCTGGCGGCCCTAGCGATCGCCAATGGTTAGCACCTGGTGAGCTTCGATCGCGATTTCGAACGGTTTGAAGGCCTGAAAAGACTGCTACTGCGGTGATTCCATCATCTCGGCAGAGATCACCAAGCCGACTAGGGATGGCGCCAGGCGTAGCTCGAACTGCAGGTGATCACGCCGGGCGGACGGAAACAACGGAAGCCGCTTAAACTGGTTTGAAACTGGTTGAAGTTGTCCCCATGCGCAGCGTCGGTGCCTTCGAGGCCAAGACCCATCTGGCGGCCCTGCTCGATGCCGTGAGCGCCGGCGAGCAGATCACGATTACCCGCCACGGTCACCCCGTGGCGCGGTTGGTGCCTCCCGCTGCCCAGTCCCCCGGCACCGTGGCGCAGGCCATCGTCCGCCTACGCCAGTTCAACCAGGGGCAGAGCCTCGGCGGCATCAGCATCGCCGAGCTGCGTGATCAGGGGCGCCGATGAGCGCCCTGGCATCGACCGCCGACACTGCGGCGACCGCCGGCGATCTGGTGCTCGATGTCTCGCTGAGCTGTGCTTGGTGCTTTGCCGATGAGGCTAGCGATGGGGCCTGGGCGATCCTGGAGCAACTGCAGACGCACCAGGCCCACGTGCCGGCTCTCTGGCTTTGGGAAACGGCCAACGTGCTGGTCCAGGCCGAACGGCGGGGCCGCATCAGTGGTGCCGCCAGCCGCACCTTCCTCGGCCTGCTGGAGGATCTGCCGATCAGCGTGGACCAACCCAGCACCGCCAGCGTCTGGCACGACACGCTGGCCCTCGCCCGCAGCCACCGCCTCACCAGTTATGACGCCGCCTACCTGGAGCTGGCGTTGCGCCGCGGCTTGCCCCTGGCCAGCCGCGACAAGGCCCTGCAGGCGGCGGCCGGAGCGGAAGGCGTGCCCCTGCTGCCCAGCTGAGGGAAGCCCGCCGATGGCAGGCTGACGCCAGGGCATTGCCGCCACAGGCCTTGCTGGGCACGCCGGCTGAATGTGCCTCGGGTCGACAGCTTGATCAGCAGCGAGATGATCCTGCGGCGGTGCCGAGGCTGGTTAGCCTCTCTCGACCTTGGGCCCCAATCCGAGCAGCGGCTTAATCCCCGGCTCCGTCCCCCTGTTCACCGGCCAGGGTCTTGAAGTCATCGGCGGCGGACCCAACCCCGGGGGCGAAACAGCCCAGGCTTGAACGGTGCCTGCCCGCAGTCTGCGGCTGGAACAGACCCCCTAGATTCGGCTCCACATCAATGCCATATCCCCCGGGACCCATGGTGCTCGCCAACCCCTCCGGCGCCACGGCCGTCCCCGACTCAGGCACCGGCCAACCCGGGTCCAGCACCGCTCCCCCCACCGCCGCGCGCCCCTGGAGCGCCGCCGACGGTGCCGCCCTTTACGGCATCGACCGCTGGGGCGACCCCTACTTCGCCGTGAGCGAGCGGGGCCACGTGATCGTGCAGCCCCGGGGCGAGCGGGGCGGAGCGCTGGATCTGGTGGAACTGGTGGAGGAGCTGCAGGGCCGCAACCTCAGCCTGCCGCTGCTGATCCGCTTCGACGACATCCTCGAAGACCGGCTCGAACGGCTCCATGCCGCCTTCGAGCGGGCGATCGCCCAATACGCCTACCGGGGCCGCTATCAGGGCGTGTTTCCGGTGAAGTGCAACCAGCAGCGCCATGTGGTGGAGCAGCTGGTGGAGAGCGGTCGCCGCTGGCACTTCGGCCTAGAGGCCGGCAGCAAAGCCGAGCTGCTGATCGCCCTCTCCCTGCTCGACGACCCCGAGGCCCTGCTGATCTGCAACGGCTACAAGGACCGCCGCTACATCGAAACGGCGATCCTGGCCCGCCGCCTCGGCCGTCAGCCGGTGGTGGTGATCGAGCAGGCCGATGAGGTGGAGCGGATCATCGCCGCGAGCACCGATCTGGGGGCGGCGCCGTTCATCGGCATCCGCGCCAAGCTGTCCACCCGCAGCACCGGGCGCTGGGGCAGCTCGGTGGGGGAGGGGGCCAAGTTCGGCCTGTCGGTCCCCGATCTGCTCGCCACCGTGGAGGCCCTGCGCGCCGCCGGGCTGCTGGGCGATCTGCGCCTGCTGCACTTCCACATCGGCAGCCAGATCAACGACATCGCGGTGCTCAAGGATGCCCTCCAGGAGGCCGGCCAGCTCTACGTGGAGCTCACCCGCCTGGGGGCACCGATGGGCTACCTCGATGTGGGCGGCGGCCTGGGGATCGACTACGACGGCAGCCGCACCGCCACCGCCGCCTCCACCAATTACTCCCTGCAGAACTACGCCAACGACGTGGTGGCCACCGTGCGGGAGTGCTGCGAACCCCACAGCGTGACCATGCCCACCCTGGTGAGCGAGAGCGGCCGCGCCATCGCCAGCCACTTCTCGGTGCTGGTGTTCGATGTGCTCGGCGCCAGCCGGCCACCGCTCTCTGTGCCGGAGCCGGCGGCCGAGGAACCGCTGATCGTGCGCAACCTGCGCGACACCCTCGCCGGTGTGAGCGGCAGCGAACCCCTGCCTCCAGAGCGCCTGCAGGAGGCCTGGAACGATGCCCTCAAGTTCCGCGACGACGCCTTGGCCGCCTTCCGGCTCGGCTACATGAGCCTGCCGGAGCGGGCCATGGCCGAGCAGCTCACCTCGGCCTGCAGCACCACGATCGCCCGGCGGATCGAGGCGCTGCCCGCCGGCACGCCGGTGCCCGAGGAACTGGAGCGGCTGCGGGCCTCCCAGTCCGGCACCTATTACGCCAACCTCTCGGTGTTCCGCTCAGCGCCCGACACCTGGGCGATCGACCAGCTCTTCCCGGTGCTGCCGCTGCATCGGCTGGATGAGCAGCCCACCCGGCTGGGCACCCTGGCCGACCTCACTTGTGATTCCGATGGCAAGCTGGCCCGCTTCATCGACCGCGGCCACAGCAAGGCCCTGCTGGAACTGCATGAACTTCAGGCCGATCAGCCCTACTGGATCGGCCTGTTCCTGGGCGGCGCTTACCAGGAAGTGATGGGCAACCTGCACAACCTCTTCGGCACCACCAACGCTGTGCACATCCGCCTGACCGCCGGCGGCCGTTACAGCGTGGACCACGTGGTTCGGGGCGACACCAACGCCGAGGTGTTGCAGGCGATGGAGCACGATCCGCTCGCCCTGCTGGAGCGGCTGCGGGTGGCCAGCGAGGCGGCGATCGACCGCGGCGACCTCGCGATCCGCGACGCCCGCCGCCTGATGGACCACCTGGAGGGGAGCCTCCGCCAGACCACCTACCTGCAGCCCTGAAGAGGGCCCCGTCAGGGCGTGGCGACCGGAGCGGCCGCCCTAGGGCCACCCCCGAAACGCCAACGGACACCGAGACGGAGTCCCCAGTTGATCAGGGCGCTGCGCTCCAGGCTGCCCTGGGCGCGGGCCGGTGAGCCCTGAAACACTGCCTCGGCGAACAGATCCGTGCGGGGCGAACTGCGAAAGGCCAGCCCCGCCTTGACTTGGTAGGCCGGCAGGTTGCCGTTGCCGCCGAAAGTGGAACTGAATCGGCGCAGCTGGATCGTGGTGGGACTGGTTTGCAGGGCCGTGAAGCCCAGCCCACCGCCCACGTAGGGAATCAGACGGGTGCCCTGCACAGGCAGATCCAGATAAAGGCTGGCGAAGCCGCTATTGCTCGTCACCTTCGGGCTATCGCGGCTCACGATCGGGCGGAAGGGTCCCACGGTCCAGCTGGAGCCGGCCTCGTCCACCGTTGCCTGGCGACGCATCCAGCTGAGCTCGCTGCGCAGCCTGCCGAAGTCATAGCCGAGACCCCGCTCGGAGGCGAAGCCCGGGTTGGCCAGCACCTCACCCCGGATCGGCAGACGAGGGCCGAGGCTGTCGTCGCTGTAGTGAACCGGCTGGGGCCAGCCCGCGCCGGCGCCGAAGGTGGCGTAGAGGCCCTTCGGATCCAGGGCCTGGATCCAGTCAACCGACTTCGGTGCGGCCGCTGGCGCGGACCCCGGTGAGGTCGGCCCGGCATGGCTCGCCGCTGCAGTAGCGATTGTGAATAGGACGGCGGCCATGCAACTGGTGAACAGCCAGCCATCACCCACGCAGGAGCCCAATTCAACATTCAATAATCCTTGCCAACTTAGTCGACTTGCCACCGTGCCCCCCCTCGCGCTGAACGCTTGCAGTAGCCGAAGGCTTCTTCCCCTACTGGCGAGCCACGCGATTCCGCTTGAGTTCGCCCGGCAAGTCCTGGCGATTCCTGTTCGGAGCGAAGACGGAGGATTGCCGCTGGCCTGGCGCGAATCGCCGCGGCGGATCGGCCCTGAACGCCATCGCCGCCGCCCAGGCCGCCCGTGCCACGGAGGCCCATCTGCCGCTGGCAGCGGGCGCAGCATGGTGCCCTGGCCCCAGGTGCGGCTGGGTGGGGTGTGATCCCCGACAATCCCCAGCCTGGGGAGGAGGATTAAGATCAGCAAATACAAATCTTTGGTTGACCGGATCAATGGCCCTGTTGGGATTCAGCGGTCTGCCCCTGTTCCTGGTTCTTTGCTTCGGCCATTGCCTCTGCGACTTTCCGCTCCAGAGCGACAAGATCGCCGTTGGCAAATGTCCGGGAACCTTGGTGGAAGGAATGGCCTGGCCCTACTGGCTGGCCGGCCATGCCGGCACCCATGCGCTGGCGGTGGCCCTGATCAGTGGCAACGCCTGGCTGGGTCTGGCGGAATTCTTCGCCCATGGCCTGATCGATTGGTGCAAATGCCGCGGTCTCTATAACCTCGGCACCGATCAAGCTCTCCATATCGGCTGCAAGGGCCTCTGGGTGCTGCTCAGCTGAAGGGGTACCCATAGCAACAGCGTCAGCACCTGGCATCGACACCCAGCCCCTGGACCCACTGGCTGCTGGGCAGGGGTCTCGATCCCAGGCTTCAGTTTCGGTTCTGAACCGCGCAGAACTGCACCAGCATGGCCAGACGATCGGTGGGCTTGGGCAACTCGGCCGGATTGAAAGGCGGTGGCGGTGCGGCCTCTGCCATGGCCGCCCGCATCATCACGGGGCCACCACCTCCCTCCACCTGAATCTGAACGGGCACCAATCGGGGTCTGCCGATCAGCTGGGCGAGCGGTCGGACCTGGGCCTCCGCATCCTGGTAAGCGGCCGCCAGCAGGGCCTGGCGGGAAGCTTCGGCTCCGGCGGGGTCCGCCTCCGGGCTCACGGGCGCCAGCCGAACCCCGGGAAGGGCGCCGACCCGGCGGATCAGCCCCTGAAGCTGCCGGGCCGCCAGCTTGCCGGCCACCGGCAGATTGGCCTGCACCAGGGCGGGCCGGCCGGGTTCCGCAGGCCTGGACCAGGTGGAAGGGGAACCCACCTCCAGCCCCTCGACCCCCAGGTCCCGCAGGGCCGACCGCACCGCGGCAAGCCGGCTCTGGAGGCGGCCGAGGGCTCCATCGGTCGTGGGGCCCTCGGCCTCCAGGTTGAGGGAGAAGGCGATCCGCGCTAACGGACGCTGGCGCTCGGCACTGCCCCTGGCCTCCAGCAGGGTGCCCTGGCACTGGAGCTGGACCTCGGCGGAGCGGGCCGGAGGGGCCAGGGGAAACGGCGCCAGGAGCAGCAGCAGGGCAGACAGCCGAACCAAGGGGCCCGCAACCGCCGGGCGGCGGCGGCCGGCCAGCCAACGCAGCCGATCGGGGCGGATCATCACGGATTCAGGAACAGGGGAATGGACGGGGTGGGCTCAAGCAGCCTCCCGCCCCGCCGGCTCCCACCCTCGCACCGCCTCACCACGGGGGCTGGGCTGGCCGCGATCGGCGAGACTTCCCGATCCGAGGGTCCTCCGCTCCCCCATGGTCGCCAGCAGCACCGGCAGCGCCGCCCCAGCCGTGGGAACCTCGGACCAGGCCGCCCGCGCCTTCCCGCTGGCGGCGATCACCGGCCACGGCACACTCAAGCTGGCCCTGTTGCTGGCGGCCGTGGATCCCGGCCTGGGGGGCGTGGTGATCGCCGGCGGAAGGGGCACCGGGAAATCCGTGCTGGCCAGGGGGCTCCACGCCCTATTGCCGCCGATCGACAGTCTCGACCTGGGCAGCGCCGCCACGGCCCTCCACGTGGACCCGGCCCGCCCGGACGACTGGGACGCCCCCACCCGCCGCCGCATCACCGAGCTGGGGGGGGATGCCAGCGGCAACGACCGCTCCGCCCTGCTGCCCACGCGGGTGGAGCCGGCCCCGTTCGTGCAGGTGCCGCTGGGGGTCACCGAAGACCGGTTGGTGGGCTCGGTGGATGTGGCCGCCTCCCTGGCCGCCGGGGCGCCGGTGTTCCAGCCGGGCCTGCTGGCCGAAGCCCACCGGGGCGTGCTCTACATCGATGAGCTCAACCTGCTCGACGACCAGATCACCAACCTGCTGCTGGCGGCGGTGGGGTCGGGCGACAACCGGATCGAGCGCGAGGGGCTGAGCCTCTCCCACCCCTGCCGCTGTCTGCTGATCGCCACCTACAACCCCGAGGAGGGGGCGGTGCGCGACCACCTGCTCGATCGCTTCGCCATCGCCCTCTCGGCCAACCAGCTGCTGGATGTGGAGCAGCGGGTGGCGATCACCCGCTCCGCCCTCGACCACGGCGAATCGGTGGAGGCGTTCCGGGCCCGCTTCCAGGAGGAAACGGACGGCCTGGCCACCCAGCTGCTGCTGGCCCGCCAATGGCTGCCGGATGTGCGGATCAGCCGCGAGCAGATCACCTACCTGGTGACCGAGGCGATCCGTGGCGGCGTGGAGGGCCACCGCAGTGAGCTCTACGCCGTGCGGGTGGCGCGGGCCCATGCCGCCCTCAGCGGCCGCGACCAGGTGGAAGCCGAGGATCTCCAGGTGGCGGTGCGGCTGGTGATCGCACCCCGGGCCCTGCAGATGCCGCCGCCCGATCCCGACCAGCCCCTCGAACCCCCACCGCCGCCGCCGCCCGAGGGGGAGCAACCGCCTGAGGAGCCCGAACCGCCTGAAAACGAGCAGGAGCCGGACGACGACCAGGACGACGACAGCGAAGACGAACCAGACGAGCCGGAGGACGACACCCCCGAGGATCAGGCTCCCCCCCAGATCCCCGAGGAGTTCCTGCTGGATCCGGAGGCCACCGCCATCGACCCCGACCTCCTGATGTTCGGCGCCGCCAAGGCGAAGAGCGGCGGCAGCGGCAGCCGCGCCGTGGTGATGAGCGAATCCCGCGGGCGCTACGTGAAACCGATGCTGCCCCGGGGCCCCGTGCGCCGCATCGCCGTGGACGCCACCCTGCGGGCCGCCGCGCCCTACCAAAAGGCCCGCCGCGAGCGGGAACCCCACCGCAAGGTGATCGTGGAGGACGGCGACCTGCGGGCCAAGCAGCTGCAGCGCAAGGCCGGCGCCCTGGTGATCTTCCTGGTGGATGCCAGCGGCTCGATGGCCCTCAACCGCATGCAGAGCGCCAAGGGGGCCGTGATCCGGCTGCTCACCGAGGCCTACGAAAACCGCGACGAAGTCGCCCTGATCCCCTTCCGCGGCGAGCAGGCCGAGGTGCTGCTACCCCCCACCCGCTCGATCACCGCCGCCCGCCGCCGGCTCGAATCGATGCCCTGCGGCGGCGGCTCGCCGCTGGCCCACGGCCTCACCCAGGCCGCGCGGGTGGGGGCCAACGCCTTAGCCACCGGCGACCTGGGCCAGGTGGTGGTGGTGGCGATCACCGATGGCCGCGGCAACGTGCCCCTGGGCCGCTCCCTGGGCCAGCCCGTGCTGGAGGGGGAGGAACCGGTGGACCTCAAGGAGGAGGTGAAGCAGGTGGCCAGCCGCTACCGGACCCTGGGCATCAAGCTGCTGGTGATCGACACCGAGCGCAAGTTCATCGGCAGCGGCATGGGCAAGGACCTGGCCGAGGCCGCTGGGGGCCGCTACGTGCAACTGCCCAAGGCCAGCGACCAGGCGATTGCGGCCATCGCCCTGGAGGCGATTCAAGGGGTGTAGGAGCCCAACTCAAGCAGCTGAAGTTGGCTGGTCATCCTTCCATGGGCCCGGATTGCGCATCAGCCACCCGCGGTGGCAGCCACGCCGACCATCGGCTGTTGCTGAAGCCCTTGTGCCACGCGTTGGGGCCTGGGTGGCCAGCACGGGTGACCACCACACCCGCCCGCTGATCAACGGCCAGACTGGTCATGGCCGCGGCGTCGAGTCCGTCATAGGCGCGATTGAGCCGCTGCAGCGCCTCGAAACCTCCAGCACCCTTCCATACCTGATGGTCCCCCCCGGCCAGGGCTGTGAGGCGGTGGTACCAGGTGAGAATCGCAGCCGATCCGGTGGGAACCTGCTTGAACTGCACCAGCTTCGGCTGGCGCGCCTGGTTGCTGAGATCCTCAAAGTCCGATGGTGGAGTCAGGATCAACCTGTCGTGGTGAGGTAGATCCCTGAGCCACACATAAAGCTCAAGCTGTTCCGGACTGCTTGTGAAACGATTCGCCAGGCTTTCCGAAAAGGCAGGGCCCCACGGAGCCCAGGCTCCTCCAATGACCAGCAGAAGCATCAGCAGGGCAGCCGGCCACACACGCACAAACCGGACGGGAAGCCCTCGGAGCAGCAACAACCAACTGACCAGGACCACCAACGTATCCGGAACGCGGAATAGGTACGCCTTGAGGAACGTGCCGTTGTGATCGAGCGGACTAATGATGAGCCCCAGCAAAGCGAACAATGCGGTCGCCAGGGTCCAAAGGATCAGATCAGCGCAGGCCATGGATGGAAAGCCTGGACGGCGCCAGTCCGACCGCAGGCAGAGCATGGCCGCGCCGCTGAATAACATCAGCTGCGCGACTGCATGCAGCCACTGGTGCCCCGTCCATGTTGCCGGCACGAGATGGTGGGGATTGCGCAGGTACACGTAGATGAATTCGGCCGTTGGCTCCACCCCGGCGCCCTTCCCAAACAAAGGGGCTTCGGCAGCGGGGCCGTTCAGCCGCTCGATGAATGTGGGGCTCAGCGCTAGGGCAGGGAATCCGAAGGCAAGCGAACCCCGGCACCAGGCCTGCAGATTCCAGGACCCACGGAAGCGAGCCAGAACCAGCACCGCCAAGGCCGAAGCTCCATAGATCCCAACGAGCACATGGAAGGAGCAGGCAAGGCCCAAGAGGAGCCCGCTCCATGCCCAGCATCGCTCCCGCCAGAGGGCATAGGCCATCAACAGGGCCGCATAGGCAAAGGTCTTGGGCTCCGACGATCCAATCATCCATTCGCCTGCGATCACGCTCTGGTCATGTGCGAACAGGACGACCGCCAGGGTGATCAGAAGAGGTGAAAGCTGAAGCTGCAGAGCAACCCGCGCCAGCGCCAGCGACAGGCAGGCGTATCCCAGCAACCGGATCACAATGGCGGCGATCGGGTCATGCAGTTCCACAACCAGGAAGCCGGCGATCTGCTGGAACAACCACTGATAAGACTGAGGAATGCTCAAATACCAGTCGCTGGGCAGCCAGGAAGGGTCGACCTGCTGGTGGGCGAGTGCCAGTTTCCCGGACTCATTGAAGCGCAGGATGTCGCGCAGGAGAGCAAGCCAGGAAATCGCCAAAAGTAGACAAAAGGCCGTGGATAACCACTGACGGAGCTTCGGAATGGAAGAGGGTTGGCCCGCCATTTGAAGGCCATCGATCCATAGGCTTAAGCGAAGCAAGGTTCCGCTGATCGCCATACCCCAGCCCACTAACCATGTTGGCAACTTACAATGCACCAGGATCTATTCGGTCACACGAAGATAAGTGTGGCTCAGGGAGTAGGTGCCTCGAAGCCATAGGCGGGCACCGGCATCGCCGGGGCCTTGGTGCGGGGAGCAAAGCGGTCGGCGGGATCGGGACGATTCGGGCGGGAACGAACGGCCCCAGGCTTGGCTGGCTCCACGGCGTGGGCCGCGGCGCCCTCGCGGCGTCCGGCCGAAGCACCGCCAGCCGGCGCCGTGCCGGGATAGAGATCATCGAAGAAGCGGCCCAGCCCCACCGAAACGCTGCGCAGGCCGGCCACGAAGCCGGGGTCGCCGGTGAGTTTCTGCACATCCCCGCCCACCGCATCCCAGCGCTGGGTGAGCTGGCGGGCATTGGCCAGGGTGGCCTCTAGATCCTTCACGGTGCTGGCCTGGTCGAGCCGGCCGGCCAGTTGCTTCACGGAGCTGCTGGCCTTGCGGGCATCGGCGCTGGCGGCAGTGAGGTTTTGCACGATCGGATCGCTCTTGCTCACCACACCGTTGAGGCCCTTCACGAGCTTCCCGGCATCCCCCATGAACGCCTGGCCCTGAACGGCGAGCTTTTTTGTTTCATCGGCGGTCTTGTCAAAGGCGTCGGTGGCCTGCGCGAGGCGCTTCACCAACCGCTCCTGGTCCGCTTGGTCGAGCAGCTTCTGCATGGTGGTGGTCACCGAATCAAGGGTGGGGGCCTCAATGCCGCGAACCTTGCCCCTGTTGCACACCATGCGGGTGTTGTCACAACCCCGATCGAGGGGGCCTGGGCCTCCAAGGGACTGGGGAGGACCGGCGCTCAGCAGCGACACGATCGCATCACCCCCGAGCAGGGAGGCCGCCCCCACCCGGGCCACCACCGGCCGGGCCAGGCGCAGGGTGGAGTCGGTGATCTCCAGATCGGCGAGCACCTCCCGGTCGTTCACCTTGATCGAACGCACCCGGCCCACCAACACCCCGCGGAACGAAACGGGGGAGCGGGTGGCCAGACCCGCCGCATCCTGGAAGCTGGCCTGAATCGTCCAGTTGCTGCGGGCCAGGGAGATTCCCTTCAGCCAGAACCACAGACCGAAGCCACCGGCCACAGCCGCCACGAGGGAAAAACCAACCAGGGCCTCACGGACAGTGCGGCGCATGGGCTCAGAGCTCGGCCGGCTGCATGGGTCCGCGCAGACTACCGCTCCGGAATTGGGTCACATAGGGATTGTCGGTGCGATGGAAGTCGGCGAGGCTGCCGTCCCAACGGAACTGGCCGTCGTAGAGGAGCACCACCCGTTCAGCACAACGCTCGATCGTGCTCATCACGTGGCTCACCACCACACCGGCCGCATTGGTGAGTTCCGTGGTGCGCACGATCAGATCCTCCACCCGGGTGCAAGCCACCGGATCGAGGCCGGCGGTGGGTTCATCGAAAAGCAGCAGCGGCGAACGACCTTCAACCGCGGCCGGGTCATCGATCAGGGCCCGGGCGAAACTCACTCGCTTCTGCATGCCTCCGCTGAGTTCGCCGGGCAGTCGGTCCTCGATGCCATACAGACCCACCGCCTCCAGGGCACGGCTGACCCGCTCACGAATCTCCGCCTCACCGAAACGGCTGAAGCGATAGAGCAGGAATCCCACGTTCTCCCGCACGGTGAGGGAGGCGAGCAGGGCTGGGTTCTGGAACACCAGGCGCACATCGGGGGGGTGGCGCTGGTCGAGCCGGAGGTAGGTCTGAGGTTCGCCGTGAATCCGAAGCTCACCCGAGGTGGGCAGCTGCAGCCCGGCCAGCAGCCGCAGGATCGTGGATTTGCCGGCGCCCGAGGGGCCCACCACCACCAGTCGCTCGCCGGCCTGGAGTTGCAGGTCGACCCCGTCGAGAACGGTGCGATCCCCCCAGCGCACCACCAACGACCGCAGATCCGCCACCGTTTCTGGTTCTGGCAGGAGCTCCGTCTTTGACTGAGGCTCGGACAGGGACCCTGATCCGCGGGCCGCGCTGGCGTTGGCTGGCGCCGTGGCGTCGTACCCGGGGTCCGGAGGAGGGGGGGCAGCGGCCACGACCGGAGCAGCACTTCAAGGCGACTCCCCCATCCTGCCTGTTTCATCCCCTGGTGTTCATTCGTAGAGTTGGGGTAACCCTGCGCGGCGCCCCGGCGCCAACCCCTTGCCCCGCCGAGGCACCACTCCCCAGGCCCCCCGCCGGACCAGCCGGCCGGAGTGGCTCGGCCGAGGTGAGATGCGCCAGCGCGATCTGGTGACACGCTCTCGGCGGGCGGTGCGCTGGTTGCAGCCCGGCCTGGTGGTGAAACGCTGGATGCTCACCTCCGGCATCGGCCTGCTGCTGGCGCTGCTGGGGGCGGCGGTGTGGGCCGATCTGCAGCCGATCTACTGGACCCTCGAGTCGATCAAGTGGCTGCTGGCCCAGGTCACCCAGGTGATGCCGCGAGGCATCACGGGCCCTCTGGTGCTGCTGGTGGGCGGTGGCATGGTGTGGCTGGGGCAAAGCCGCAGCTTCGGCTCGATCCAGCAAGCCCTGGCGCCCGAAAAGGACACCGTGCTGGTGGATGCCCTGCTGGCGCAGCGCCGACTCAACCGGGGTCCCAACATCGTGGCCATCGGTGGCGGCACCGGTCTGGCCACCTTGCTGAGCGGCCTGAAGCGCTACAGCGGCAACATCACCGCGATCGTGACCGTGGCCGATGATGGCGGCAGCAGCGGCGTGCTCAGGCGTGAATTTGGTGTGCAACCGCCCGGCGACATCCGCAATTGCCTGGCGGCCCTCTCCCGCGAAGAGCCGCTGCTGACGCGGCTGTTCCAATACCGCTTCAAGACCGGCAGCGGCCTGGAGGGCCACAGCTTCGGCAACCTCTTCCTCACGGCTCTCACCGCCATCACCGGCAATCTGGAGTCGGCGATCACCGCCAGCAGCCGGGTGCTGGCGGTGCAGGGCCAGGTGGTGCCGGCCACCAATGCCGATGTGCGCCTCTGGGCCGAACTGGAGAACGGCGAACGGATTGAGGGGGAATCCACCATCGGCAAGGCCACCAGCCCGATCGTGCGGCTGGGCTGCACCCCGGAGCGGCCCCCTGCCCTCCCCAAGGCCCTGGAGGCCATCGCCAACGCCGACCTGATCGTGCTGGGTCCGGGCAGCCTTTACACCTCCCTGCTCCCCAATCTGCTGGTACCGGAGCTGGTGAGTGCCATCAGCCGCAGCCGGTCCCCCAGGCTCTACATCTGCAACCTGATGACCCAGCCCGGCGAAACCGATGGCCTGGATGTGGGCGGTCACCTGCGGGCGATCGAGGCCCAGCTGGCCACCCTGGGGGTGGAGCAGCGGCTGTTTGATTGCGTACTGGCCCAGGAAAAACTCGACAACACCGCCCTGGTCCACAACTACCGCCTGCGCGGCGCCGAACCCGTGAGCTGCGACGCCCGCTCCCTGCGAAGCCAGGGCTACGAGGTGATGCTGGCCCCCCTGCAGGGCGCCCGCCCCAGCGCCACACTCCGCCATGATTCCCGCAGCGTGGCGCTGGCGGTGATGCGGTTTTTCAAGAAGCACCGGAGAGAGGGGTGAGCCAGCACCCATACCACCAAATAAGCCAGTGGCCACATTCATCAGAATGGCTGCACACTGCAGGCGCTGAATATGCAAATAATGCGAATTGTTTAAACACAATCCCCTGCAGCCCAGCCCAGTGAAGCGTGCTAACTAGCCCTAAAGGGTGTCGATGTGAAATAACCAGCCGCTTAAGACCAAATCAATCCCTTTTCCCTGACCAGCCCTTGGGGGGATGGTCGCCATTCTCACTCAAGCCCTGTGAGTTTATGCTAGTCAGATCCTCGACGGTTGTTCAACCGTAATCGGCACACTTGGCCCACCCCCTCCGTCTGCTGCGCAGCATCCTCCGCAAGGGCCTTGAGCCTCTCCGCGATCAGAGGCCGGCATCCCGGTTGATCCGCCTCACGGCACGCAAGGAGTGGAGGCTAATCAGCCTGAACTTGGTCTGCAACCTGCTGCAGGCGGCGGCGGAGGGAGCCACCCTCGGCGTGATTTTCCTGGCGGTGGATCTGCTGTCCAAGCCCCAGGGCTCGAGCATCAACTGGGCAACTAAACCATTGCTGAGCTCCCTACCCCAGTTGGGGGAACTGCTGAACAGCCTGCCGCGCAACCAGCTGTTTCTGATGCTGCTGGGAGTGGCGGTGCTGCTGAAGCTGGGTCAGAGCCTGGCGATGTTTGTGGGATCCGTAGCCGTGGGCTACTACGCGAACCGCACATCAGCCCGTCTCACCACCATGCTCCACTCCCAGGTGCTGGGGTTCAGCTTCCCCTGTGCCAGCCGTTACAGGGTGGGGGATCTTCAGTACATCAATGGTTCCGGACCGGGAACGGTCATCAAGGAAATCAACATTGTCAGCACCCTGGCCTTGAACCTATTGATGCTGATCACCTATCTGGTGGTGTTGATCAACCTTTCCCCCTGGTTGCTGGTGGCAGCGATCTGCATGGCGGGCGTGCTGGCGCTGGTTCAGCAGCAGCTCCTGCCGAGGATCAGGACCAGGGCGGTGGAATCCACCGCGCTCGGGCGGGAACTCTCCAGCCGCATGACCGAGAACATCCAGGGTCTGAGGCTGCTCCACACCAGTGGACAACTGGACGTTGCCGATCAAATCGTGGCCAACCAGACACGCGCCGTCGAGATCAACAGCCGCGCCCAAACCAGGCTCAACGCTGTGAATGCGCCGATTATCGTGACCTTACCGATCCTGATGATTGCCGTCATTGCTGGCCTGAGTGTGTTGTTCTTTGGAGATCGAAACTCTGGTGTGCTGCCCAGCCTGGTGACGTTTGTGGTGGCCCTACAGAGACTCAACGGCACCTTCGGCAATCTCAGCCAGACCATGCTGCAGCTCAAGAACAACTCGGCCAATCTCGATGTTCTCAATGAGTTTCTCAATGACAAGGACAAGCAATTCCGCAGCCGCGGCGGCAAGACCTTCGCGGCCATTCATCAAGGCATCGAGATCAGAAACGTTTCCCTCCGCTACGCGCCGGAACTTGAGCCAGCCCTCACGGATATCAACCTCCTCCTTTCCAAGGGTCAGACGGTAGCCCTGGTCGGCAGCAGCGGTGCCGGCAAGAGCTCCATCGCCGATCTTCTGGCTGGCCTCTACGACCCCAGCGAAGGTGAAATTCTGGTGGATGGCACCAACCGGGCCACGTTTGACTTGGTGAGCTGGCAACGACGGCTCGGCGTGGTGAGCCAGGACACGTTCCTGTTCAATGCCACGATTGCCGAAAATATCGCCTTCGGCACTCCAGGAGCCAGTCGCCAGGCGATCGAACTGGCCGCTGAGCAGGCCCAAGCGGCTCGTTTTATCAAGACGCTCCCCGATGGATTCGAGACACTGGTGGGTGAACGGGGGTATCGCCTCAGTGGCGGCCAACGCCAGCGCCTTTCCCTGGCGCGTGCCATCCTGCGCGATCCTGAACTGCTGATCCTCGATGAAGCCACCAGCGCTCTGGACAGCGAAAGTGAACGGCTCGTTCAGCAGGCGATCGATCGCTTCCATAACAAACACACCGTCCTTGTGATCGCCCACAGGCTGAGCACGATCGTGAATGCGGACCTAATCTGCGTGATGGAAAACGGTGCCATCATCGAGCGCGGCAGCCACCATCAGTTGCTAGCGAAAGATGGCCGCTACGCAAAACTCTGGAATCAACAGTCCATGGTTGAGAGCCAACAAGCCTAGAGATTAAAGATCAATACGCATCCTGCATCTCATAAAAATCAGGCTGCACATAATCCTTGCGCAGGGGCCACCCCTTCCAGTCCTCCGGCATCAGCAGTCGCTTGGGATGGGGGTGGCCTTCGTAGGTGATACCGAACATGTCGAAGGTTTCGCGCTCCTGCCAATCAGCGCCGCGGTAGAGGCCATACAGGCTGGGGATGGTGAGCGCGCCATCGCGGGGCAGGAACACCTTGAGGCGCACCTCCTCCGGCCGCAGATCGGCTGGGATGGCCTGGGTGGTGCCGGCGGGGGCGCTGGCTGGAGCGATGCGCTCAGCCAGGGTCCCCAGTTTGATCAGGTGGTAAAAGCTCACCAGCCGACCACCCGGACCTTCGTCGTAGCCGCCCTGACACTGGAGATAATCGAAACCTGTGGCCTTCAGCGCCGTGGCCACCAGGGGCAGGAAGGCCGGCTCAATGCCCACCACCTCCACCCCCAGGTGATCGGCAGCAAGGACCTCATGCTCAAACCCCTGCTGGCTCAGCCAGCTGCTCACCGGACCCGGCGCCGGGGCGGTGACGGTAACGGCAACGGTGTCGTCGGGCATGGGTCGGTGATGGGGGGGTGGCGCGGATGCGAAAGGCGAAGGAAACAAGTTGAGTGCTTCAGTCGAGGCAGGAAAGCATCAGGCCTGGATCTCCGAAGCTGAAGGGGCTGCCGGAGCTTGTCCCTGGCCTTCAACCTGGCGAGCGGGCTGGGCTCCACCGATGGGCAGACCAGCCGCCGCAGCAAAGGCGGCCTGCTGGGTTTCAGCCCGCAGATAGCGGCCATCCACAATCGGGGCAACCGCCTTGAGCTGGTGGGGAATCGTGGTGTAGCGGTGTGTCGGCAGAAGCTTGCCGCGCTCGGCCAAGGCCTCGTTGCCCACCTTCTTGCGTAGCTTGATCACCGCATCGAAGATCGCCTCGGGGCGGGGCGGGCAGCCGGGCAAATAGAGATCCACCGGGATCAACTTGTCCACGCCACGCACGGCGGTGGTGGAATCAGCCGAAAACATGCCGCCGGTGATCGTGCAGGCCCCCATCGCGATCACATATTTGGGCTCGGGCATCTGCTCGTAAAGCCGCACCAAGGCCGGTCCCATCTTCATGGTCACCGTGCCGGCCACGATCAGCAGGTCGGCCTGGCGGGGGCTCGAGCGGGGCACCAGGCCGAACCGGTCGAAGTCGAAACGGGAGCCGATCAGGGCGGCGAATTCGATGAAGCAGCAGGCCGTGCCGTAGAGCAGAGGCCACAGGCTGCTCAAGCGGGCCCAGTTGTGGAGGTCATCGAGGCTGGTGAGGATCACGTTCTCGGAGAGGTCCGAGGTGACCGTGGGGGCACCCACCGGGGAGCAACTGGCGGCCCGAAGGTCGCGCAGGCCAGCCACCGAAAGGCTTTCGGAGGGGGTTCCCGGGGAGGGGGCGGTGTCGGAGGAGGGGGTGAGGGTCATGGCTCGGGGCGAATCAGTTCCACTCGAGGGCGCCCTTGCGCCAGGCGTAGGCAAGGGCCACCACCAGGATGGTGATGAAGATCAGGGCTTCGATGAAGGCCAACAGGCCAAGGCGGTGGAACGCCACGGCCCAGGGATACAGAAACACGGTCTCCACGTCAAAGATCACGAAGACCAAGGCGAACATGTAGTACCGGATGTTGAACTGAATCCAGGCACCGCCGATCGGCTCCATGCCGGATTCATAGGTGAGCTCCCGCTCGCCATTTCGGCTGCTCGGGGAGAGCAGCTTGTTGGTGACGAGCGCCAGCACCGGCACTGCTGCTGAGATCAGCAGAAAGCCCAGGAAGGCGTCGTAGCCAGGGAGCACGAACATGCGGACAGGTCGAGCGTGGGGGGCAGTCTGGCACCTTCAACCGGAGCCTGCCGAAGGGGTCGCCACCACGACACCGCGGTCCAGGGGGCAGGGCGAAACCGGAGGGCACCCGGGTGGACCGGAAGGGCGCAGGGAAGGCCCTGCCAGCCAAGCGTCGAGGCGATCAGCACCACAGGGTTCAGAGGGGCGACGGGTCCCGGACGGACTGAAGGCGAAACGGGGGGCCGGGAAGCCTCGATAGAGTCGACCGACAACGGCGACCACCGGATGAGCAGCGAAACCCCGGCAGGGAGCCCACCCGATGCCTCCGGGCCGGTCGAGCCGCATGCCGAAGCCCAGGCTCCCGGTGAGGTGTCCGCCGCATCGGATGGGGTCTCCAGCCCCGCTGCCACCGAGCCTGAAGCTCCCGCGGCCGAGCCCGACCCAGCAACTGAAGCCGCCCCGGCCAGCGATCCCGCCACCCACCGCTTCGAATGCCGCAGCTGCGGTTTCGTTTACGACCCGGGTGAAGGGGTGAGGAAACTCGCCATCGAGGCCGGCACCCCGTTTCTGGATCTGGATCCGGTCAGCTTCCGCTGCCCGGTCTGCCGCAGCCGGGTGGGAGCCTTCAAGGACATCGGCCCCCGAAACAAGCCGAGCGGCTTCGAGGAGAACCTCAACTTCGGCCTCGGCGTGAACCGCCTGACCCCCGGCCAGAAGAATGTGTTGATCTTCGGCGCCTTCGCCCTGGCGATCGCCTTCTTCCTTTCCCTCTATTCCCTGCGCTGATCCCGTGACCCGCCCCTTCCTGCGCCGACTGCTCACCCCCTTGGTCAGCCTGGTGCTGCTGGTAGCCATGGGCCTGGGCCTCTCCGGTTGTGTGACCACCGGCCTCCCCTTAGCCGCCACGAGTCCCTGGCAGGCCGTGCCCCTGGCCACCCGCTCCAATCCCCTCGATCTGGCCTTCAGCGATGCCAAGCACGGCTTCCTGGTGGGCAGCAACCGCCTGATCATGGAAACCGATGATGGCGGCTCCACCTGGCAGGAGCGGGCCCTCGACCTGCCCGCGGCGGAAAACTTCCGCTTGATCAGCATCGATTTTCAAGGCGATGAGGGCTGGATCGTGGGCCAGCCCGGCCTGCTGCTCCACACCACCGACCGGGGTCAGAGCTGGACCCGCCTATTCCTCGACACCAAACTGCCCGGCGAGCCCTACCTGGTGACGGCCCTCGGACCGAAACAGGCCGAACTGGCCACCAATGTGGGGGCGGTGTACCGCACCGCTGATTCGGGCAACAGCTGGCAGGCCCTGGTGAGCGACGCCGCCGGCGCCGTGCGCGACCTGCGCCGTGCCGACGACGGCCGCTATGTGAGCGTCAGTGGCCTGGGGAATTTCTATGCCACCTGGGATCCGGGCCAGCCCACCTGGCAGCCGCACCAGAGGGTGAGCAGCCAGCGGCTGCAATCGATGGGGTTTCAGCCCGAGGGCGGCCTCTGGATGTTGGCCCGCGGCGCCCAGTTGCGGTTCACCGCCGATCCCGCCGATGCCGAGGCCTGGAGCAAGCCCGTGATTCCGATCACCAACGGCTTCGGCTACCTCGACCTGGCCTGGGATCCCCAGGGTTCTCTCTGGACCGGCGGTGGCAGCGGCACCCTGCTCGTGAGTCCCGATGGCGGCAAGAGCTGGCAGAAGGATCCGGTGGGCGCCGAACAGGCCAGCAACTTCACCCGCATCGCCTTCACCCCCGATGGCAAAGGCTTCGTGCTGGGCGAACGGGGCTGCCTGCTGCGCTGGGTGGGATAAAGCACCCGGCCAGCAAAGCCCTCAGACCACCACCGCCTGTCGCCCCCGCCCCGGCTGGGGCGAGAGGCCAGGCCCCTAGGACACCGGCGGCGCCTGCCTCCTAGGGGCCTGGCAGCCAACTGCATCCCTCTGTAACCAACCCGCAGAGCAGGGCCCGGCCCCTCCGGCCCGACCCCTAGGATTTACGCGCTGAGTGCTTATTGCAATGGCTGCCGGCTCAACTGGGGAACGCCCGTTCTTCGAAATCATCACGAGCATCCGCTACTGGGTCATCCATGCGGTCACCCTCCCTTCCATCTTCCTGGCGGGCTTCCTGTTCGTGTCCACGGGCCTGGCGTACGACGCCTTCGGTACGCCCCGGCCCGATGCCTACTTCCAAGTCCAGGAGAGCAAGGCTCCGGTGGTGAGCCAGCGCTATCAAGGCAAAACCCAGCTCGACCAGCGCCTGAAATAAGCCATGACCCAATCCACTGCCCCCACCACGCCGCGCAATTACCCGATTTTCACGGTGCGCTGGCTCACCGTTCACGCCCTCGGCATTCCCACGGTTTTCTTCCTGGGAGCTCTGGCCGCCATGCAGTTCGTTCGTCGCTGAATTCCGCAGCCGTTCCCCCGCCATGCAACGCAACAAGAACCCCAACACCCTGCCGGTTGAACTCAACCGCACGAGCCTCTACCTGGGTCTGCTACTGATCTTCGTGACCGGCGTGTTGTTCACCAGCTACTTCTTCAACTGAACCCTTCGGGGTTCATCGATCCACCAAGCGATCCCGCCAAGGGATCCGAGCCCTTCTCCCTGACCACCAGGTTTCCTCATGAGCGGCAAGAAATCCAACCTCCCCGACGGCCGGATCCCCGATCGTCTTCCCGACGGCCGACCCGCCGTGGCCTGGAAAAGCCGCTGGACCGAAGGCGTCCTGCCCCTGTGGCTGGTGGCCACCGCCGGCGGTATGGCGGTGATCTTCGTGGTCGGTCTCTTCTTCTATGGCGCCTATGTGGGTGTGGGTTCGGCCTGATCGTCCATCCCTCCACCACCTCACACAACCAAAGCGGGCCCCAAAGCCCGCTTTTTTTGGTGCTGCTGGTCGGGAGGCCCGCCGCCGGGCAGACCCCTCAGACCCAACCGTTCGCCATGGGGGTGCTGCGAGGGTTCGCCTCGAGACGCTGACGGGCCGGGTTCACGATCCAGCCGTCATGGTGGGGGGGCCACCTTCCCGCTTCACTTCATTCGCTTCAAGAGTTCCACCAGCTGATCCTGGGGCAGCCGCCGTTCGGGTTGATCGCCGCGCAGTTCCTTGAGCACCACCACACCCTCGGCCGCCTCGCTGTCGCCGACCACGGCGGCCCAGGCGGCGCCGCTGCGGTCGGCCCGCTTGAACTGCTTACCAAAAGCGGAGCCGCTCGCATCGCGCTCCACCACCAAACCCGCCTGGCGACCCTGGCGGGTGAGCACCAGCGCCTGGCGCTCGGCCAGCTCACCGCGGCTGATCACGTAGAGATCGGGCGCCGGCCCTGCCACCGCCGCCTCCCCCTGGCTGAGCAACAGCACCAACCGCTCCAGGCCGATCGCCCAGCCCACCGCCGCCGTGGGCGGGCCACCCAGCTGCTCGATGAGGCCGTCGTAACGTCCTCCGCCGCAGACCGTGGCCTGGGCTCCGAGCTGGTTGCTGGTGATCTCAAAGGCGGTGTGACCGTAGTAGTCGAGGCCCCGCACCAGGCGGGGATTGAGCACAAACGGAATCTCGAGCGCCTCCAGGGCCTGCCGCACCCGGGTGAAGCGCTCGTGGCTCTCACCGGCCAGGGCATCCGCCAGGGTGGGGGCGCCGGCCAGCAGAGCCTGGGTCTCAGGATTCTTGGAATCCAGCACCCGCAAGGGGTTGGTGTTGATGCGCTGCTGGGAGTCGGGATCAAGCTGGTCATGGTGGGCCTCAAGCCAGGCCACCAGCTCGGAGCGGAAGCGCTGACGATCCTCGCTGGTGCCCAGGGAGTTGATCTCCAGCTCCAAGCCGCCCACGCCGAGATCGGCCAGCAGGTCCCAGGCGATCGCGATCGCCTCGGCATCGCTGGTGGCGTCAGCCACCCCGAGCAGCTCCAAGCCGATCTGGTGGAACTGGCGTTGGCGTCCCGCCTGGGGGCGCTCGTAGCGGAACATCGGCCCGCCATACCAGAGCCGCTGCGGCCCCTGGGACAGCAGGCCGTGCTGAATCGCCGCCCGCACCACCGAGGCGGTGCCCTCCGGCCGCAGGGTGCAACTGCGCTCGCCGCGATCGAGGAAGGTGTACATCTCCTTGCCCACCACATCGGTGGCCTCGCCGATGCCCCGGGCGAAGAGCTCCGTGGCCTCCAGCAGCGGCGTGCGGATCTCAGCGATGGCGGCCCGGCGGAAGTGGTCCCGGGCCGTGGCCTCAAGGCGCTGCCAGAGGGGGGTGCGCTCCGGCAGGAGATCCACCATGCCGCGCAGGCTCTGCAGAAAAGCCAAGGGGGAGGGGACGCAACGACCCCCCAGTGTGCCTGGTGGGCAGGGGTCAGCCCCCGAAATACCCCCGATACCAGGCCGCAAACTGCTCAACCCCAGCCTCAATTGGCGTGGTGGGCCGGAACCCCACCCAGGCCTCCAGGGCCGAGGTATCGGCGGCGGTGGCGGGCACATCGCCGGGCTGCATCGGCTGCAGATCGCGGATCGCGTCACGGCCCAGGGCCTGCTCCAGCACCTCGATGAAGCGCAACAGAGGAATCGGCTGGCTGTTGCCGATGTTGAACAGCCGGTGGGGCACGGCGGCGGTGGCCGGATTGGGATGGAGGGGATCGAAATCGGGATCGGCGGTGGCGGGTTTGTCGAGGCAGCGGATCACCCCCTCGGCGATGTCGTCGATGTAGGTGAAATCCCGCTGCATCTGGCCCTGATTGAACACCTTGATCGGCTCGCCGGCCAGGATCGCCCGGGCAAACAACATCGGCGCCATGTCCGGCCGGCCCCAGGGGCCGTACACGGTGAAAAAGCGCAGGCCCGTGGCCGGCAGGCCATAGAGATGGCTGTAGGTGTGGGCCATCAGTTCGTTGGCCTTCTTGGTGGCCGCATAGAGGCTCACCGGATGGTTCACCGGATGCTGCTCCGAAAACGGCATCTGCCGGTTGCCGCCATACACCGAACTGCTGGAGGCGTACACCAGATGGGCCACCCCCTGGTGGCGGCAGGCCTCCAGCACCGAGCCGAAGCCCACCAGGTTGCTCTGGATGTAAACGGCGGGGTTGTCGATCGAATAACGCACCCCCGCCTGGGCAGCCAGGTGGATCATCCGATCCGGCGCCTCGGCGGCCACCAGGGCAGCGAGGGCCGGCCCATCGGCCACATCCAGCTCCTCAAGGCGAAACTGCCCGGGCTGGGCGGCGGCCTGAAGCTGCCCCAGGCGTGCCCGTTTGAGGGCGGGATCGTAGTAGGCGTTGAGATTGTCGAGACCCACCACCCGCTCACCCCGCTCCAGCAACCTCCGCACCACGGCGCCGCCGATGAAGCCCGCCGCACCAGTGACCAGAACGGGACCCGCCATCAAGCCTGGGCCAGGCGCTCGCGGAAGTAGGCGATCGTGGGCTCCAGGCCCTGCTCCAGGCTCACCTTGGGCTCCCAGCCCAGCTCGCGGCGGGCGAGGTCGATCACCGGCTGGCGTTGCAGAGGATCATCCTGAGGCAGGGGCCGGGTCACCAGCTCCAGGGAGGGATTGATGCGATCCCGCACCAGTTCGGCCAGCTGGCGGATCGTGAATTCGCCCGGATTGCCGATGTTGATCGGGCCGGTGTGTTCGCCATTCATCAGGCGGATCATGCCTTCGATCAGATCGTCGGCATAGCAGAAGGAACGGGTCTGGCTGCCATCGCCATAGAGGGTGAGGGGCTCACCCTTGAGGGCCTGCACGATGAAATTGCTCACCACCCGGCCGTCATCGGGAAGCATGCGCGGGCCATAGGTGTTGAAGATGCGCATGACCCGGATCTCGGTGCCGTGCATGCGCTGGTAGTCGAAGCAGAGGGTTTCGGCGATGCGCTTGCCCTCGTCGTAGCAGGAGCGGATGCCGATCGTATTCACACAACCCCGGTAACTTTCGGGCTGGGGATGGACCTCCGGATCGCCGTACACCTCGCTGGTGCTAGCCAACAGCAACCGCGCCCCCACCCGCCGGGCCAGGCCCAGCATGTTGTAAGTGCCCAGGAAGCTGGTCTTGGCCGTCTTGATCGGGTTGTACTGATAGTGAACCGGCGATGCTGGGCAGGCCAGGTGCCAGATGCGATCCACCTCAAGGCGAATCGGATCGGTCACGTCGTGACGCACCAATTCGAAATCGGGATGGCCGATCCAGTGGCGGATGTTGTCCTTGCGGCCGGTGTAGTAGTTGTCGAGGCAGATCACCTCTTCCCCGGCGTTCATCAACCGGTCGACCAGGTGGGAGCCCAGGAAACCGGCCCCGCCGGTGATCAGGTTGCGGCGTGCCATCTCAGCCTTCCCCCACGGTCCAGACGTTGAGGCCAGCGGCGCGAGCGGCGGCGGCATCGGCGACGGCGCGGGCATCGAACAGCCAGGCCGGGCGGCGCATCACCCCGGCAATCGAGGCCCAATCAAGCATGCGGTAGTCGCGCCATTCGGTGAGGATCAGCACCGCATCGGCGCCGCGGGCCGCCTCAAGGGGTGTGCTAGCCGCCAGCCAGCTGCCATCGGCGCCGATCGGGCGGGATCCGGCGGCCACGTCGGCCCCCACCGGCGAACGGTCCAGGTCCCGGGCGATCTGGGCGGAATCCACCTTCGGGTCCACGATCGCCAGCTGGGCCCCCTCCTCGATCAGGTCGCGGCAGATCCGGATCGCCGGCGCCTCGCGGGTGTCGTTGGTGTCGGCCTTGAAGGCGAAGCCCAGCACCGCCAGCCGCTTACCGCTCACGGTGCCAAACAGGCTGTTCACCACCAGCCGGGCGATCCGCTGCTGCTGCCAGGTGTTGAGCCCCACCACGCTCTCCCAGTAGGACGCCGCCTCCTCAAGGGCGTAGTGGCGGCAGAGATACACCAGGTTGAGGATGTCTTTCTGGAAGCAACTGCCGCCGAAGCCCGGACCGGCCTGCAGAAACTTCGGCCCGATGCGGCTATCGGTGCCGATCGCCCGGCCCACTTCGCGCACATCGGCTCCGGTGGCTTCGCACAGGGCCGCAATGCTGTTGATCGAGGAGATCCGCTGGGCCAGGAAGGCGTTGGCGGTGAGCTTGGAGAGCTCGCTGCTCCAGAGGTTGGTGCGCAGGATCCGCTCCTGGGACACCCAGTGCCCGTAAACGCTGGCCAGGGCATCGATGGCGTCAGGGTCCTCTCCGCCGATCAACACCCGGTCCGGATCCTCGAGATCCTCGATCGCCGTGCCTTCGGCGAGAAATTCGGGATTGGAGAGCACCGAGAAGGTCTTGCCGCCGCCGCTGCCCTGGGCACCGCCCAGAATCGCCTTGACCGCTTCGGCGGTGCGCACCGGCAGGGTGCTCTTCTCCACCACGATCGTGTGGCCCTGGGAGGCCGCCGCCACCTGGCGGGCCGAGGCCTCGATCCAGCGCAGGTCGCTGGCCTGGCCTGCCCCCACACCACGCGTCTTGGTGGGGGTGTTCACCGAGAGGAACACCATGTCGGCGGCGGCGATGGCCGCGTCGACCTCGGTGGTGAAGTGAAGATTGCGGCCCCGGGCCCGGCCCACCACCGCATCCAGCCCTGGCTCATACACCGGCAGCTTGGAGAGGTCAGCGTCGTTCCAGGCGGCGATCCGCTCGGCGTTGAGGTCGACCACCGTGACCTGAATGTCGGGACAGTGATCGGCAATCACCGCCATGGTCGGACCGCCCACATAACCGGCTCCGATACAGCAGATGGAGCGAATCGGATGGATGGTCATCGGTGGCAATGGAGATCGGCCGAGGCTACCCCGTTAGACGCAAAACCAGAATGGGACGCCGCAATCCTCCTCAACGATGGCCTCCCTGCCGGCAGCAACCGAGCCGAGCCGCCCAACCCCCGCACCGGCAAGCCCGAGGGGGAACAGGCGAAAGCCAGCGCAAGGCAGGAGCAAAATCCCCCTGACTCCATCCAGCCGTGGTGACTGGTGAAACGATGAGCACCCGCCTGCTGATGCTGGCCGACACCGCCACGCCGGAGGCCCTGGGAAGCAAATTCCTGGCCGGTGCCGGCGCCGCCGACCTGGCCAACGGGGAACTGGCTGTCGCTTACACCTCCGCCGTTCCCAGCTTCTCGCCGAGCATGGCCCGCCTGCGGGGCAAAATCTTCTATCGCCTGGCTGACCGCCGCAGCTGGGAATGGTGGGGCTTCCAGCGCCATCTGCTCACGAGGATCGAAACCCTCCAGCCCCGCCTCGTGCTCGTCACGGGCATCCTGCCGTTGGCCCCTTCCGTCTTTGAGGCGGTCCACCGCCAGGGTGGGCGGATCGTGAACTACCTCACCGACGACCCCTGGAACCCGATCCACCGGCGCCGCTGCTTCCTGGCCAACCTTCGCCGCTACGACCACATCTTCAGCACCAAAAAGGCCCTCAGGCAACAACTGGAGGCGGCCGGCGCCCGCAGCACCAGTTGGCTGCCCTTTGCCTACGACCCCTCCCAGCACGTTCCTCCGGCAGCCGATCCAAGCGATGCCGAGCGCTACGCCGTGGATGTGGCCTTCGTCGGCACCGGAGCTCCCGAACGACTCCCCTGGCTGGCTGCCCTGGCGGACCTACCGGGATTGCGGCGGCGGATCTACGGCAACAGCTGGAAAGGGCTGAAAAGCCCAGGCTGGGAGCAGCATGGGGCCGTGACCGGTGAGGCCTACACCCGCGCTATCCATGGCGCCAACGTTGTGCTGGGGCTGCTGCGCCAAGCGAATGGTGACCTCTCCACCGATCGTTCCTACGAAATCGGTGCGATCGGCGGTTGCGGCCTCTACAAAGACAGTGAAGAACATCGGGCCCTTCTGCCGGACTACCCTGACGTGGGGTTCTTCAATACCCCTGACCAGTTGCGGGAGCATGCCCTGGCGATCCTGGCCGATCCCAGCCTGCAAGCCCAACTGCGCCAGCTGGGTGCAGTGGCCATGCAGCGGCCAGAGCACACCTACGCCGCACGGCTGCGAACGATCCTGGAGTGGGAGCGGGCCTCGGCCCCCGACTGCGACGCCAGGACACCAACCAGGGGTAGGCCATGACCAAAGAGGCGCCAATGAGGATCACGCTGGTGGTGGGGGGCCGCTGGCACGCCTTCGACCTGGCTCGCGAACTCCACCAGCACGGCCACCTGCATCGCTTGATCACCAACTACCCCCGCTGGTTTGTGCGGCGCTGGGGAATCCCGCCCGAGCGGGTGGTGAGCCTGCCCTTCACCTTTGTGGTGGTGCGGGCGATTTACCGGTTCGGCGGCGAAAGCCTGATGATGCGCCTCCAATGGTGGGTCCATCGTTGGTTTGCCACCCGGGCAGCCAAGCATCTGCAGGGCAGCCAGGTGATCCACGGCTGGTCCCAGTGGAGTGAACCATCGTTGAACTGGGCCGTGGCTCGCCAGGTCCCCACGGTGCTGGAGCGCTCGTCCTCCCACATCCTTGAGCAAAGCAGGTTGCTGCGGGAGGAACACCGCCGATTCGGACTCACCTGGACCGAAACCCATCCCCGCATTGAGGCGATGGAGCTGCGCGAATATGGCCTCACCACGGCCGTGGCGGTGCCGAGCCTGTTCGTGGAACGCAGTTTTCTGGCCCGTGGCTTTCCGCCCGCCAAGATCTTCCGCAATGCCTTCGGCGTTGACTTAAGCAACTTCAAGCCGGCCGAAACTCCGCCCGCTCCGCCGACGCAGAACGGTCTGCACGTCATCTACGCCGGAACGCTTTCGGTCCGCAAAGGCATTGCCGATCTGCTGGCCGGTTTTGCCGCCGCAGATCTCGCCAATGCCCAATTGTCCTTGCTGGGAGGAGAAACACCAGAGCTGGCCAAGCTGCTGGATCAGCAGCCCAGCACGGTGAAACGCCTTGGCCACCGCCCCCAAGCGGAACTGGTTCAGTACTACAGCCAGGCCCATTGTTTCGCGATGGCCTCGATTGAGGAGGGGATGGCTTATGTCCAGATCCAAGCCTTGGCCAGCGGCTTGCCGCTGATCTGCACCCCCAACACCGGTGGCGAGGATCTGCTCCGCCTCGGTGGAGCCATCGGAGTCGACGACGGCAATGGCATTCTCGAGTTTCCAGCCGGATGGATGGTGCCCATCCATGCCCCGCAGGCCATCGCCGCTTGCCTGCGTCGCCTGGCGCATGAGCCCGGGCTTTGGGAAGAAAAGCGCCAGGCAGCCCTGGCTCTGGCGGGAAGTTCCCTGAGCTGGTCGGCCTATGGCCAGCGGGCGATCAGCCACTACCGCAGGCTCCTGGCAGCTGCGCAAAACGCTGGCCAGGAGCCAGATCCAAGCTGAGCACAGCCAAGCCTCCCAGGCATACTGACCAGCGGCTAACAGGGTCTATTCGCAGAGCCAAACCATGCAGGGCCCGATCGTGATGCACCCTTCCAAGACCTGCGATCGGCAGGACAAATTGGATCAGGTGCTGGGCAAAACATCCTTCCTCATTCACCCTGCCAGGGCACTGGTGGCCGGAATTGTCCTCTGGCTTTCCCTCGGCTTGCTCAGCGGTCGCTGGGTGGCCATGGCTTGGTGCTGCTGGTCACTGGTGCTGTTGGCCACGGCGCTCTGGCTGGAACGCCCCTGGTTGAACCGCGTGCCCCTGCCGCCGATCACCGTGCTCACCCTGGCCGGCACGATCCGCTGGGGCCTCGGCGCTGGCTTGCTCGTGGCGGCCGGCGACCGGGTCGCCCCAGAACTGAAGGGCTGGGCCCAGGCCGTGGAGCCGGCACAGGCCCTCTGGGGCATCGTGTCAACCGCGATCGTGCTCGCCGGGTTGCTGAACAGACCCCTGCTGCGACGCCTCGATCCCGCCCCCCTGAGTCAGGCGATGGCCCGTCGCCTACCGCTGCTGGTGCTGGTGGTGGGATTCTTCACCTGCTCCTACCTGCTGGTTGGCATGGTCAGCGGCACCCTGGATCGAAGCAATGCCAACTATATTTTTTGGACCACAAAACTCTGGAGAGCAGATACGCTCTTCACGCCCTTCATGCGCCTGCGGGACTTCTTCCCCCTGCTGCTACCGCTGGCGGTGCAAACCTGTTTGAGCCCAAGTGAAGGGCGCCCCAACCGGGCCCGGGTCTCCCTGGCCGCCCTCCTGATCGCAATGGGCCTGCTGTCCCTCGTGCTGGGGGGCATGTCTGGTGGAAGGGCTCTGCTGATCTTTCCGCTGCTGCTGATGCTTTGCGGACTCTGGATGACCAAGCTTTCGCCCCTGCTGATCCGGGGCCTTGCCATCGCGCTGTTGATCTTCAGCCTGCTCTTTATCCCCCTGATGGCCACCCTGCGGGAGTCGCCGGCCTTCCAGGCCACCTCCTCCCAGAACCTGCTCGGCCGCGGAGCCGTGGTTGGCGAGGCCCTCATCGAAGCGAAAGCCAAACCAAGCTCGCTCGGACTGCTGGGCCGCGAACTGTTCCCCTCGAGCGATCCCTTTCTCTTCCATCCCCCCGGATCGGAGCTGCCTGCGGCAGGCAACCAAGGACTTGGCGCACTCCTTTATCTTTGGGTTCCCAAGCACCTCTACCCCAATCGTCCCGAAATCAATGACGGCCATCTGATCGCTAAACAGATCATGGGGCAGATGGATGCAGGCGTGGTCGACGGACAACACGTGTGGTTTCCCAACGTGACCTTTGGCGGCGACCTCTACCGAAGGTATCGCTGGCCAGGCGTTGTGTTCGGCGCCGCAGGCTTCGGCCTTTTCTACGCACTGATGGCGCGAATCTGGTATCAAACCGCTTCCCTATCCCAATCATTATTTGCCTTCCTACTGGCCATCTATCCGGCCAGCTTCATCGATGGCGTGCCGTTGCGTTCCGTTTCGGAAACGATCTGGAACTGGTTTTGGGAGTTTCCCAAATATCTGCTGGTCTTGCTGGTCTTGAGCTGGTTCGTTGAAGGACTGCACCGTCTGATGAGCCGCCGATCCGTCAGCGGTGCCGATGCCTGAAGCCACCGGAGAAACACCCACCACATCCCCCCGATTGCGGACAGGTTTCCTGCATCTGCTGGGGGGATCGGTGGTGGGTCGGGGCCTCAGTTTCGTCGCCAACCTGCTGCTCAGCCGCGTCCTCGGCCCCGAGCATCTCGGCATCGTGAACCTCATCCTCAGCACCACCCAAACGGTGGAGATGACGGTGCGCAGCGGCGTCGACTTCGGGCTCAGCTATGCCCTCACCGGCGAAGGAGCCTCCCTGCCGGAGCAGCGCCAGGGTGAAATCGCCCATTCGGCGATGCGGGTGGTGCAGGTCAGCACCCTGATGGTGGGCCTGGCCGTGTGGCTGTGGGTGATGCCGGGCCAAGGCCTGCTGCCGACCCACCTCCCCCTGCCGAGGAGCTGGCTGATCACCCTGCTGCTGCTGATCTGCAGCCTGGAAAGCCTCGGAACCGTGCAATGGGATCTGCTGCTCATCCGCGGCCAGACCGGTGCCCTTGCTCTGCGTCAGGGCCTCTTCGCCCCCCTGAAGATCGTGGCGGCTTGGCTGGGGGGGTTGATCTCAGGCCTGGCCGGTGCCCTCGGGGGCTATGCCCTCGCCGTGGCGGCCCAGGCCCTCTGGCTCTGGCGCATCGGCCGCGACCTGCTGCCCTGGCCAAGGCAACGGCACTTTGATGCACCCGCCGCCCTTGACCTGGCGCGGGTGGGCTTGCCCCAGTACTGCACCAATGTGCTGGCCACCCTGGTGTTCCTGCCGCTGCTCGCTGGGGTGGCCAAGGGTGCGGGCCTCGCCGACGTGGGGTATCTGCGGGTGGGCCAGATTCTGGTGCAGCTGTTCACCCTGCTGCCGGGAGCCCTGGTTCCCGTGTTGTTTGTTCGGCTGCGGGCGGGCAACGACCTCCAGGAACGCATGCGGGGCACGGAACGCTCGCTGCAGGCCCTCTGGTGGACAGCCCTGGTGTGTTTGGTGGTCTTCCTGCTGGTCGACCGCTGGCTGCTGACCCTCTTTTTCGGCCCTGCCTTCCTGCCCGCCCTGCAGGCCACCCGGGTTTTGGTGCTAGGGGCGATCGGGGAATCGATCGGCCAATTGCTCCACCAACCGCTGCTGGCCTCCCGGCGGATGCGGCTGTTTTTGGTGGCCCAGAACGGCGGAGCCCTGCTGGCCGCCTTGGCCGGTGCCCTGCTGATCCCCCGGGTCGGCGCCGCCGGCTTCCTGGCCTCAAAACTGATCTACGGCTTGGTGCCGATGTTGATGTATTTCGCTGCAGCCCGGCCGGAATTCGTGAACCCTGGTCCCCTCATCCGCCTCTTGCTGCTGAGCCTGGCGCTGATTCCGGTCTGCTGGCTGCCGTCGAGCGGGATCCAGCCGAGCCCCACCGAAGTGGGGGTGGTGGTGGTGGCCCTGGCGGTGCTGGCCATCGACGGCGGTTCGCTGCTGCGCGGACTGCGGAGCCGCTGATGCGCATCCTTCACTTCATGCCGGTCTATGCCCCCGCCTGGCAGTACGGCGGCCCGGTGCTGAGTGTGAGTCGGCTGGCCGAAGGATTGGTCCAGCAAGGGATCGACACCCGGGTCCTCACCACCAACGCCGGCCTGTCCCAGCTGCCGCCGGAGCAACTCGGCCGCCCCCTGCGGCGCAATGGGGTGACGGTGACTTACCACCCGGTGGATCGCCCCAACGGCCCCATCCACTCCAAGGCCTTACTGGCTGCGCTACCGGCAGCCCTAGAGGGGGTGGATCTCCTGCACATCAGCGCCATCTGGCAACCCTTGGGCATTCCGGTGCAACGGGCAACCCTGGCCCGCGGCATCCCGGTGCTCGCCAGCCTGCGGGGAGCCCTCGGCCCCTATTCCCTCCGGCAGGGCTGGTGGAAGAAGCTCCCCTGGTACCTCTGGCGGGAGCGCCCCCTGCTGCAACGGGCGGCCGGGCTGCATGTGACGACGCGGCAGGAAGAACGGGAACTGGCAGGCCTGGGCCTGGGCTCACCGCGCTTTCTGTTGCCCAATCCCCTCGACCTGCAGACCCTGCGGCCCGATCCAGGGCTGGGACTGCGCTGGCGGGAGCAACGGGGCCTCGACGCCACCACACCCCTGCTGCTGGTCTGCGGCCGTCAACACCACAAGAAGGGCCTCGACCTGCTGCCCGCCGCGATGGCGCCCCTGGCCAACAGGCCCTGGACACTGCTGCTGGTGGGCGGCGATGACGACGGCAGCGGCGCCCGCCTGCGGGCCGACCTCCAACGGGCCGGCCTGGGCGATCGGCTGCACTGGATCGACACCCTCCCGGCCGAGGAACTCGCCGGGGTTTACAACGCCGCCGATCTCTTGCTGCTGCCCAGCCGCCATGAAAACTTCGGCAATGTGGTGGTTGAGGCCTTGGCCTGTGGCACGGCGGTCCTGATCAGCGACCGCACCGGCCTGGCCGCCGATCTGGTCGAAGCGGGTTTCGGCACCGTGCTGCCCCGTCAGAGCGAACGCTGGTGCGCCTGGTTGGAGCAATGGCTCCGCCAACCCCGGCGGGCTGAACCCGGAGCCGCCGCATGGGCAGCGCGTCGTTACGACCAGGCCGAGGTGGCCGCCACAGCCGTGGAGATCTATGCGCGGATCCTGCAGACTCATGGCCAGCGGCACGGCCGCACCTGAATGCTTCCGACCCCGACCCTGAAACCCGATCCCCCCAGCCTTGCCGCCGTTGTGCTGTGCCTCAACGAGGCCCCCAATCTGCCCCGCTGTCTTCAGTCCCTGGACTGGTGTGACGAGGGCCTGGTGGTCGATTCAGGCAGTGACGATGGCAGCAGGGAGGTGGCCCGCCGCCATGGGTTCCGGGTGCTGGAGCATCGCCAACCGGGCCGCTTCCTGATCACCGAGCAGCGCAACTGGGCCCTGGACCAGGCTGGGCTGCGCAGCGATTGGGTGCTGTTCCTGGATGCCGATGAGGCGGTGGGCCCCGCCTGCGCGCTGGCGATCCAGCAGGCCCTGCAGCGGGCCGCAGCCGCCGAGGCCACGGACCAGCCCAGTCCGGACGGATTCGAACTGACCCCCCGTTACTGGTTCCTGGGGCGCTGGCTGCGGCGAACCCAGGGCTACCCCAACTGGCACCCAAGGCTGGTGCGACGGGGACGGATGGGCTTCGAGGGAGGGGTATGGGAAAGCTTTCCCTCCGGCCGCCGGGTGGGTCGCATCGCCGAGCCCTACGAGCACTACGCCTTCAGCAAGGGCATCGACGACTGGCTGGAGCGCCACCGACGCTATGCCGACTGGGAGGCCGAACGGATCGTGGCCTACTTGGATGGCGCCGGCGACGGGGCCCTCGGCACCACCCGCTGGCTGGGGTTACGCCGCCTAGCCGCCCAACTGTGGCCGCTGCGTCCCGTGCTCCGGTTCAGCCAGAAATACCTGCTGCAAGGTGGCTTTCTGGAGGGCTGGCAAGGTCTGCTGTTCAGCCTGCTGATGGCTGGCTACGACCTGATCACGGTGGTGAAGGTGATTGAGCGGCGACGGCGTGAGCGGGGGCTCCCCCTGTGAAGGCAGCGAATCAGGTTGGCCGCATGCTGCTGATCAGCGAACACTTCGCACCCAGCACCGGCGCCACCGCCCAGCTGATGACCGACCTGGCCCGTGGCCTGGCAGGGCGCGGCTGGGCGATCACGGTGCTCACCGCCACCCCGGGCCCGGCCATGCCCTTTGAGACGATTCGCCTGGGTGGCTCCAGGGACGGGAGCACCACCAGGAGCGTGGTCCAGAAAGCCCTGCGCGGGCTGCGTTTCTTCGTCGGTTCGCTGCTCTGGAGCCTGGCCCATGGACGGCGCGGCGATGTGGTGCTGATCGTGTCGAACCCACCCTTCATCGGGCTGCTGGGGCCCTGGATCCAATGGCTGCGGGGACTCTCCTATGTCTTTGTCTTCCAGGACCTGTTCCCCCGCTCCGCCGTGCTCAGCGGTGTGCTGCCAGCAGCCGGGCCGATCACCGTGTTGTGGCGGGGCCTGATGGCCGAGGTGTGCCGCCGCAGCAGCCGCACGGTGGTGCTCAGCCAGGCCATGGAGGAGCGGCTGCGCCGCGACCTCGGCAACGACCTACCCCTGAGCGTGATCCACAACTGGGCCGTGGAACGGGGTCTCGATATCCCTCGGGCCGCCAATCCCTTCGCCATGGAACACGGCTTTGCCGAGCGATTCACCTTGCAATATTCCGGCAATTTTGGCCGCCTCCACGACCTGCTCACCCTCTTGGAGGCAGCGCGGGTGCTGGAGCACGACCCCGTGCAGTTCGTGTTCATCGGCGGCGGCGCCAAGCAGTCGCAGATCGATGCCTACGCCCGCAGCTTTGACCTGCCCCACGTGTTGCAACTGCCCTATCAACCCCGGGAGCGACTGCCCCTCAGCCTGGCCGCCTGTGACATGGCCGCCATCGGCCTGATGGTGGGCGCCGAGGACACCGTGGCGCCCTGCAAGTTCTACGGAATCCTGGCCAGCGGCCGGGGGCTGGTGCTCATCGCCCGGCGGAGCTGTGACCTGGCCCAACTGGTGCTGGCCGAAGGTTGCGGCATCGTGGTGGAGCCCGGAGAGGCCACCGAACTGGCGGATCAGCTCCAAGCCCTCGCGGGCGATCCGGCCAGGGTGAGCGCGATGGGACGCAACAGCCGGCGGCTCTACGAACGCCAATTCGGTCTGGAGCGTTCCTTGGAGCAGTACGACCACCTGCTGCAGGCGGTGGGATCAGCCCCCCCGCCAGGCCCGAACCGCCGGTCATGATCCTGCTGATCGGCTATGACGTCAGCCGTCGGGGGGGCATTGAGCGCCTCACCCTCCAGGTGAAAACGGCCCTGGAAGACCAGGGCCACGACGTGCTGCTGCTCTGCCCTCGCAAGCTGGGACCTGGGGGGCTGGGGCGTTGGCTGGGCCGGGGGCGTTTCCTGCTGGCCCTTGCCCTCTCGCTGCCAAGGGCCAGCACGGTGCTGAGCATGCACGCCCTCCTGCTGGCCCCCCTGCGGTGGCTCGCTCCGCTGATGGCGCTAGCGGGCCTCGTCGGGGGTCCGGTCCGTCGCCAACGCCGCTTCTGCTGGCTCCATGGCCTTGAGGTCTGGGGCGATGCCCTGGCGCCGGTGAGTGCCGACCTGAAACGTTGCGACGGCCTCCTGGCCAGTAGCCGATTCAGCCGGGACCGGGTGCGCGAACAACCCGGCCCCTGGCCACCGGTGGCCGTGGTCCACCCCATGGCCGACCTGATCGATGCCCACCAACCGCCCCTGCCCTTACCTTCGGCGCCGATCCTGCTGACGGTGGGCCGGATGGTGCGGGAGGAGCGCTACAAGGGTCATCGCCTCGTGCTGGCCGCCCTGGAGATCCTGCGCCAACGGCAGCACCTCCCCGCCAACCTCCGCTGGCAGGTGATCGGCGATGGCGATGACCGGGCCGCCCTGGAGCAGGAGACCCACGCCAGGGGACTGGCCCCCTGGGTGCACTTCCTGGGGGGGGTTGATGATCAGGAGCTGGAGCACCAACTCCGCCATTGCAGCCTGCTGGTTCTGCCCAGTGCCTATGCGGCGCGTCCGGGAAGCCGCGCCGAGGGGGAGGGCTTCGGCATTGTCTATCTGGAGGCTGCCCAGGCGGGTCGGGCTTCGATCGGCTGCCGCCAAGGCGGGCAGAGCGATTTGATTGTGGATGGCACCACGGGCTGGTTGATCGACCCCGATCCCGAAGCCTTGGCCAACGGCCTGGAAGCCGCCCTTGCCGATCCCGCCAGCCTCAGCCGCAGCGGCGAGCGGGCGCGGCAACGGGCCTTGGCTTGCTTCGGCAAGGACCGTTTCACCAAGAGCTTGGTGGCCGCCCTCCAACTCAAAGCACCCGCGGAGAACTGAACCATGTGCGGTCTGTTCGGCAGCGTGGGGCTGGGGGATCTGCCCGAGGAGGCCATCCTGGAGGCCCTGCGGGGCCGGGGCCCCGATGACCGGGGCCGCTGGCAAGCAGGGCCGGCCCGGCTGCTCCATACCCGCCTGGCGATCCAGGATCTCTCCCCCCTGGGCCACCAACCGATGCTGAGCGACAACGGCGCCCTGGCGCTGGTGTTCAACGGCGAGATCTACAACCAGCACGAGCTGCGGCTTGCCCTGGAGGCCGGAGGCGAGCACTTCCGCTCCCGCAGCGACACCGAAGTGCTGTTGAGGGGTTTCCAGCGATGGGGCCACAACCTTTGGGGCCGCCTGAACGGCATCTTTGCGGTGGCCTGCTGGGAGGTGGAGGCCCAGCGCCTCACCCTGGCCCGCGACGGGTTCGGGGTGAAACCGCTGCTCTGGAAGCGGGAGATCCGGGGCTGCGCCTTTGGTTCCGAGCTGAGCGCCTTTGAAGCGGCCGGGTTAGCGAGCCGCCGCCACCTATCGGCTGCAGCACTGGAGAGCTATGCCCTATGGGGCTCCGTGGCCGCGCCCCTCACCCTGCTCGCGGGGGTGGAGGTGTTTCCCGCCGGCCATTGGGGCCAGTGGAGCCCGGGGGGCACCTGGACCCTGAACGCCTTTGCCGACCCACTCCCCCCCCTGAATTCGGCACCCCATCCTGGTGACCTCCCTGGATGGAACGACCCGGCGACCCAGGTGGGACTCACCCTGCAGCGGGCCGTGGAACGCCAGGCGATCGGTGATGTTCCGGTGGGTCTGTTCCTCAGCGGCGGTCTCGATTCCGGCCTGCTGGCCGCCTATCTGCGCCGGAGCCAGAGCGGCCCGATCCGCAGTGTTGCGGTGGGCTTCGAAGGGTTGCCGGGGGCTGTCGATGAAACCGATCTGGCCTCGCTCACCGCCCAGCATCTGGGCCTCGAGCACCAGACCCTTCGCATCGGCAAGCCCCAACTCGAAGCGGCCTTCGATGGTTTTCTTGAGGCCATCGACCAGCCCAGCATCGATGGTTTCAACAGCTACCTGGTCGCCGCTGCCGCCAGCGCAGGCGGGATGCGGGTGGCCTTCTCCGGCCTGGGTGCCGATGAACTGTTCGGTGGATACGGCCACATGGTGGGGCTGGATCGGCATCGGTTGCTGCGGGTGCGGCAGATCCGAGCTTCCGGCCTGGCCCCCTGGCGGCGACGACAGCTACGGGAGGGGCGAGGGCGATTGCTGGAGGCGGATCTCCGTGCGATCACCACCGGTGCGCCTGGGTGGACCCATCCGCCTGGTGGGAAGGTGACCCTGCGGGCCGCCAGCCTGCTGGAGTTGCGTGGCTACCTGCATGACACCCTGCTGCGCGACGGCGACGCCGTGACGATGCACCATGGCCTCGAATTACGGGTGCCCTTCCTGGATCCGGAGCTAGCAGCCCTCGCGTTAGCCCTGGATGAGACGCAACATCGCGAAGGGGGCTCCAAAGGCTTGCTGCGGCAGGTCGCGGCACCCCTGCTGCCAGACGCTGTATTGACCAGCCCCAAACGGGGCTTCAATCTGGCCCTGGCGCCCTGGCTGCTGGAGCATCCGCGCTTCGGCCCAAGGCGGATCAGTCGGTTGCTCAGCAGGGAACTGAAACGACGGGACTTACCCGATGCCCAAGGGGCGGTGGCCGCAAGCTGGCTGCTGTTGCGGGCCACCAACCGCTGGGGTGCCTACTGGCGCTGGGTGGTTCTGGCCGAATGGCTCCAACGGGAGTAAGCAGCCACGCAGGCGCAGAGCAGCAGCCAGGGCAGGCTCACCTTCACCATCACCAGCAGGTCGCCAAACCAGGAAGGGCCCTGGCCCACCACAAACAGGGCCCCGAACGGGAGCACCCAGGTCCAGCGGCGCCAAAGCACGAGATGGCAAAGCGCCCACCAGAAAGCCGCCATCGCCAACCCCGTGATCAGGGCGAAGACGACAACCCCCAAGAAACCTCCATTCGCCACGGCATTGAGCCATGGGGTTTCCATCATGTCGATCACAAAATCCTTGGGGATCACCTCCGGCAGACCCCAGTTGGTCCAACCAGGACCACCGACCCCAAGGGCCCTGCTGACGAGATCTTCAGCGCCATGGCTGCCCCAGTCGGGCAGCCGAGCCTTGAGGCTGGCCGGAAAAACGCGGAAGATCTCCGGGGGCAGCCAGCCCAAGGGTTCGTTGATCCGCAGCAACTCGGCCTGGCGCAGATCAAGCAGGACGGAAATCGAAGCCAAGCCGGCCTTGTTGTAGGAAAAATCATTGAGGGCCGAGTGGATCATCTGGCCCGGCAGCAAACCACCAATGAAGTTGCGAGTTGATAGGGCGATGTAATCGGCCAGGGGCTGACCAGGGCGAGGCGGATAACGACCAAAGCGAAGCGCCGTGGGAATGGCATAGGCCAACAGCAGCCCGATTGGCACGCCCACCACAAGCTGGCGCCGCCTCAGCCAGCGGGCCATGACGAGACCCGCCAAAACCACAGCCAAAAGGGTGAGGAAGCGTTGGCGCAGCAGAATGAAGGTGAGAATTTGCAGGCCTGCCACAGCGATATAGCGAGGGGCTTCTCCATCGGCAGCCGCAGGACGAGGTAGGGAGAAGACCCGCAAGGAAGCGGCCAGCAGCGGAATCGCCTCCAAAGGAAACAACCCCTTCACGAAGGGACTGAAGAACAGGGGTACTTTTTCGTAGAAAGCACCGGCATCAGCGGACCGGGTGGCGATATAGGGCGCAATCAAAACCGCCATGACCGCCATCAGGGCCGCCACCACCACCAACTGATTGACCGGCACCACCGGCAGTCCCTGCCAGCGACGGGCCAAGGGAGATTGCCGCAGCCACCAGGCCAAGCCAGCCAACACCAGCAAAAGCAGTGGATAGGCGATCAAGCTGGCCAAGGAGGCCTGAGCCATCAGGGGCTTGCGCACAATCCAAGCGTAATTATTCTGGACTTCTGAATTAAGCAGAATTGCGCCCAAGTTAATCGGTCCGAAATAGAAAAACCAATGCAAGCCAAGGGCCACTGCCAAGGGCTGTAAGGGGCTTTGCTTCAACCCAGACAGCAACGGCACATCGAGCCGGCCCAACAAGGCCAACAGCACGACCAAGGCCAGCAAGCTGTTGACCAAGATGCCGAAGAAAGCCAGTGGATAAAACACAGAAGCTTGGTGGTGGACGCCGGGACGAACCAGTATGCAGGGGCGGATCAAACCAACGGGCGGGGTGGGCTGGAGCGCCTGTACGCCCTGGGCACCGCCGCCATGGTCACCGCCGCCACGGCATCGGCGAGTTCGAGCGGATGGGGAAGGGCCGCTGCGGCATCGGTACCAGCCCTCGGCGTTTGGGACACACCACCGGCCAGCAAGGCCTGCAGAGCTCCGGCCAGGGCGCCGGAATCGCCGGAAGGGAACACCCGCGAGCCAGGCGGTGGCGCCACCGGGCCGGCCACCAGATCACGGGCACTGCCGGCGTGGTCACTGACCAGAAGCGCGAGGCCGAATTGAAGGGCTTCGTTCACCACCAGCCCCCAGGTCTCGCCTTGGCGCGAAGGGAACACCAGCGCATCGGCCATCGCATACCAACGCCCCAACTCGCTCTGATTCACGAAGCCGGCGAAGTGGCAGTGGCTTGGGAGCAGGTGCTCGGCCGCTGAGCGGAAGGAGTCCCGCAGGGCTCCGTCCCCAACCACCAGGAGCCAAATCCGCCGCCGCTGCTCCGGTGTCAGCAGCTCCAGGGCTTCCACCAGCAGACCGGGGTGCTTCACCGCCGTGATCTTGCCACTCCAAAGCAGCACCACCGCGTCGGCCGGAATGGCGAGCGATTGGCGCAGCTGGGCCCGTTGGGGCAGCCACTGCTCCACCTGGTGGCGGAAAAACTCCACGTCCACGGCATAGCGAACCGGTGTCCGGCGATGGGGGGGGACCCCCAGACGAGCGAAGTGATCGTTGGAGTCGGAGCCAATGGGGAAAACATGCCAAAACATCCGATACCAGAGCCGCAGCACCTGATCCTTGGCCCACTGCCGGGAGCGGGAATGGGCCAGCGCCCGGTCGGTCGCTTCGGCCCGCAGCAACAGTCGCTGCCCACTGGCCCGCAACAGCACGGTGGCCAAACTGATGAACGCGGGGCTGTAGGCGAACACCAGCACCGCATCGGGGCGGAAGGCGCGAATCAGCCCCACCGCCCGCAGGGCGATCGGCAGGGCGGACGTTGTGCTGGAGAGGGCCGCCAAGGGAGCGTGGCTCGCAAACCGGTGCGGGAAACCCTCGGAAGGGGCGCTGTCCCAGGCGAAGGGAACACCGAAATCAGGGTCCAGGCTGGGGCGCAGCCCGTGGTCACAACCAAAGACCACCAGAAGGTCGAGATCGGCGCGGGCGTGGAGGGCCTGAAACACCGGCTTGGTGTACTGGACCGGATGGGTGATCAGGACGGCAAGTCGGGCCAGTGGCATGCTCACGCCCCCCTCCCCAGGGGCCTGAATCGCCGCACGGCGTTGACCAGTTCCTGGGGATTGGGGACCGGGCGGGCGGCGCGGGCCCAGGGCCAGGCCGCCAGCGCCTCCTCAAGGGCAGCGGCGAGGGAAGCCGGATCACCGGCATGGAACACCCAGCCGGCGGAGGCATCGCTCACCAGGTCATGCCGGCAGCTCACCCGGTCGCTGACCAGCACCCTGGCGCCCAGACCCAGGGCCTCGTTCACCACCAACCCCCACACTTCTCCCTGAACCGAGGGGAGGATCAGCAGGTCGATCGAACGGTAAAACTCCGGCAACCGGCTCTGGTTGAGAAAGCCATGGAAGCGGCAGCGCCCGGGAAGCACCGCCTCCATCGCCCCGCGGCACGACTCCAGCAGGGGACCATCACCGGCAGCCTCAAACCGCAAACGCTCCCGCGTGGCCGGAGCCAGCAGTGCCAGAGCCCGTGGGATGGTCAAGGGATCCTTCACCGCTGTGAACTTGCCCACAAAACCGAGCCTCAAGGCTGTTGCCCTTGGTGGTGGAGCCGTCACGGCCGGTGGATCCTGGGGGATCACCGAGGTATCGACGGCGTAGAGCACGGTCTCGAGCTGCCCAGGGGCAACGCCGAGGCGGCGGTAATGGCGATACGACTCACTGCCAATCGGATAAAAACGTGTGCAGCGGCCGTAGTAGAGCCGAAGCAACCGATCCCGTAGCCAAGACTTCCAGGCGCTCCGGGTGTAAGCCTCATCACTGGTGTCAGCCCTCAGCAGAATCGGCACGCCCCGCAGGGCCAGCAGGGCCGACAGGGCCGTGATGAACGCGGGGCTGTAGGCAAAAATCAACACGGCATCGGGCTGCCAGGCCAGGATGGTTTGCAGGGCCTTCGGCGCAGCCCTCACCCCCCGCCACCCCGACAGATCGGCCAGGGGGCCATCGCTCAAAACTGCATGGGAGTAGCCGCCCAGCAGGTCACAGTCCCAGGCGAAGCTCAGGCCGAAGTCGGGATCGAAGCTCGCCCCATCCACGCCGTGCAGACAGCCCAGGAAGACCTTGGTTTGCCATTCATCGCAGGTTGCCAAACCTCGGAACACCGGCACGAAGTACTGCACCGGATGGGTGGCGACGATCGCCAGCCGGGGCCTCATGGTGTCGGCCATGCCGCCCGATCCGCTGACGCCATGGCCACCGGCTTTCCACACAGCCGCCGGGCCAACGCCTCTGCCGCCAGCCGATGGCCAACCTGGTTCCAGTGTCCGTAACCAGGCTGCTGACCGCTGAAACCGTGGAGGGTGAGCCCGTCGCGGTCAGCGCGCTGCTGGAGCTCCTCAGCGAGCGGCAGGTAGGGCACGCCCAGGGGCGCCAGAACGCTGCTGAGGCGTTCCTCCCGCGCGAAGGGCCGCAAACCTGCCCGCGCAAAGGCCGTCTGTCGTGCGGCACGATCCGGCCAGGTCTGTTCCTCTGTGGAGAGGGACGTGACGATCAGCTCGCCGCCACCGGCCTTGACCTCCTCGCTAAGGGAACGCAGCAGGGCCCCGGTCATGGCCCAACCCTTGGGATCATCCTGTTCAGGCAGCGGTGTGGAAGCCACGGCCTTGGGAGCGGGGCCGCGGCGGGACGCCCAGCGGTTTTTGGCCTCATTGGCCAACTGCAGGAGGGCGGAGCGGTCGACCACGGCATCCAGGAACCGGCCCAGGGGAGAGAAGCGGAAGCGGGATCCCGGCGAGCTCCGAAAGCCGTTATCGATCACCAGGGTGCCCGCGGGGCCGAACTGGAAGACCGGCAGATCCTGGCGAGGCTGGGGGGTGTTGTCCTGGATGTCGTTGCCGAGGAACATGGCCAAGAGCACCTTGCCCGGGGCGTAGGCCTGGGCCTGCTGCCGCCAGGTGAGCAGCTCAAGTCCGGTGCCATAGCCTCCAACCCCGAAATTCACCATCTCCACCCCACCGGGGTAGCCCTTGCGAAAGGCACAATCCGGCGTGGCATTGAGGAGACCCTCGAGCTGCTTCCACCAGGTGGCCTCAAGGTTCACCTGCAGGGCCTCACTGAAGGAATCCCCCAGCACCGCCACCCGCAGGACCCCTGCCGCCGGTTGGCGGTTGTGGTCCACATCCCGCAGGCCATCGCGGTTGATGGTCACCTTGCCCTTGCCTTCGCGGGTCCACAAACCCGAGGCGCCAGGCCTGAGCGTGTAGCCCCGTACCGGATCCGGCCGGTAAAAAGCCGGGTAGCGCACACCTGCCACCCGCAGGGCCAGCTCAATCAACACCAGCAGCCCCAGCAGCATCGCGAGGTTGAAGGCCAGAACGCGAACCACCTGGGCAGGGCGCGTGGCGGGGGATGGCACGGGGCGGAGCAACGACCAGCGATTCGGCAGTTTCGCACCAACGGGCTTTAGGGCCTCACGATCTGGTGGAGCAACTGGGCAAAGGAAACCAACAGCAGGCGCAGGTCGAGGGGAAGGGAGTGATTGCGGAGGTAATAGAGGTCGCGGGCGAGCTCCCAGGCGATGGCGTCCGGCTCCTGGGGCGGCGCACCAGCGATCCGGCCCCAACCGGTCATGCCGGGTCGCATCCACTGGCGCAGTTCGGCGCCGGGGAAGCGCTGCTCAAGCTGCTCCATCACCGCAAGGCTGAGGGGGCGGGGTCCCACCAAACTCATCTCCCCCCGCCACACGTTCACCAGCTGGGGCAAGGCTGCGAAGGGACCGTCTCCAGCGAACCTGACCCTCTGGAAGGGCCGGCCATTGCGGCCGCTGCAGCCATCCCGAGTCAGCCGGAAGCCAGCGAAGCCCATGGCCAGGGCGGCGCAGGGCAGCAGCAGCACCAACAGCAGAGCGCTCACCAGCAGATCGGCCAGCCGCTTCAGCCTTTCGGTGGGGCCGCTGCGGGAATGGCTAAACACCTGCACCCGCTCCGCCCAGCCCTCCGGCACCAGATCGGGCGGCAGCCGCTGCAGAAAACCTTCGGCCCAGCCCCGCAAGGAGAGCAGGCGCACACCGCTCTGCTGCCACTCCAACATCACCTGGCGGTCGGCAGGGGTCGGGTCCAACTGGGAACCGATGGCGACGCCGTCGAGATCGAGGAGGGAGGCCAGGGCGAGGGGCAGGGGGAGCATCCTCCGCTCCGCAGAGCGCCACTCCACGCCGCAGGGGATCACGCAACCGCCCAAATCGATGGCCCTGGAGAGCACGGCGCGTTCCGTGGGTGAGGCGATCAGCAGCCAACGCTCCTGGGGCTGCCAGAGATGGGAGGTGATTTGACTGAGGCGCAACAGCAGGTTGGAAAAAAAGCCGAGCGTCAGGACGGGCACCAGAAAGCGGCGACCCATGGTGGAACTGAACAACTCACCCCGCAGAGCCGTGGCCGCAGTGGCGAGCACAAAAACGCCCAGGGCCGCGGCAACACAGTTCCGGAACTGGCGACCCGCGGTGAGCTGACGCCTGGAGAGGGCGGTGTAGGTGCCCAGGAGGAAGTGGATCAGGAGCCAGGCAAGGATGAGGACAAAGGGACCGGCACTCAGGCTGGGCCACTCGCCGTAGCGCCAGATGTAGACCCCCACCCAGCTGATCGACAGCAAAAGTGCATCGAAACCCGCATAGATCAGCGGTGAAGGGCCCCTGCGGCCCGCATAACCAAGGCCTTGCCCCTGCTCCCCCCTTGGGTCGCGCGAGGACGGCGGTGGCAAGACGGCTGGACGCACACCCATAGAGTCGCAGATCGGTAGCTTCCTTGGCATGTGGTGGCGAAACCCCTGGCTGCGGCAACGCAGGAAGCTGCTGGGACTGGCCATCTTCGACGGCCTGCTGATCGTTGCGGCCTACAACGCCCTCTTCCAACGGCTGTTTCATCGGTGGCCTGGACTCACCACCTCGCTTGTTGCGCTGATCGCCCTTTGGGTGGGGGCTTCCTATCTGCTGGGGCGCTACTCCCACCACGAGCCTAGGCAAAGGGATTCCCGCCGCCGCCTTTTCTCCACCCTTGTGGTTGCGCTGCTGGTGCTGGCGACCATCGTGATCGTGGTGAATTGGGGCCTCAGGGTGCAGGACCCCCGCACCTTCCGGCGCTTCCTGCTGCCCTTGCTGGCCAGTGTGACCTTCGTCTCCGCCATCGCCCAGGCATGGCTGCTGAAGAAGCAACAGCAAAAACAGCGATCCTTTCTCATGATTGGGGAAGGGGCGGTGCTGGACATCGTTCGCCATGAGCTGATGCGGGACTCCTTCCAACGCGGGCTTTCACTCACCTACCTCCCCACCGACAACGCAGCGCTTCGCCCCCAGGGATTGCTCCCTGCCGATGCAGAGCCTCTGGACGGACAATTTGACGGCATCGCCGTGAGCGAAACAGCCCAGCTGGATGACCTTTTTGTGCAAAAACTGCTGTCCCAACGAAGCTCCGGCACGACGATTTATAGCCTGGTGAATTGGGCAGAACAACACCTGCAGAGGGTCCCACCTGAACTTTTCTCCAGCCGCTGGCTGGTCCAGGCTGAGGGCTTCGAACTCCAGCCGGGACGATGGGGATGGCGGTTGAAACGCTTGGGCGATGTATCCGTGGCTGGCTTGCTGTTGCTCTTGAGCGCTCCGCTGATCGCTTTGACAGCCCTGCTGATTCGCCTCGAGGATGGAGGTCCAATTCTATATAGCCAAGCACGGACTGGGCTCTATGGGGACATCATCCGCATTTGGAAATTACGCACGATGACCCCCCAGGCGGAAGCCGCTGGAGCCCAATGGGCTAGCCGGGGCGATCACCGCATCACCCGGATTGGCCATTGGCTGCGCAAGCTGCGGATCGACGAGTTACCGCAACTCATCTCTGTCTTGAAAGGGGAAATGAGCCTAATCGGGCCGAGGCCTGAGCGCCCCGAAATTGAACTCGATCTTGAGGAACAGATCCCCCACTACCGAACCCGCCATTGGGTACGACCTGGCCTGAGCGGCTGGGCCCAGGTCTGCTATCCCTATGGAGCCAGCATTGAAGATAGTCGCATGAAATTAAGCTACGATATCTTTTACCTGCGCAACGCCAATTTCATACTGGACTTACTAATCCTGATTAAAACCTTTCGGCTTGTTTCCCTCGGCCAAGGCGCCGTCCCCCAGGCCATCACCGCCCCCACCCCCAGGGCACTCAGCAGGTCAGGCTTGGACCACTCCAGCTGAGCCGCCAGCCTCGGTGTTCAAGTTGGCCTAGCTTCAAGACCATGGCAAAGCTGCTGATCACTGGTGGTGCCGGATTCATCGGCAGCCACACCACGCTGTTGCTCCTGGAAGCGGGCCACCAGGTGGTGGTTTTGGATAACTTCTCCACCAGCAGCCCCGAAGCCCTGCAACGGGTATCGCGATTGGCCGGGGCCACCGCACGCTCAAGCCTCACGATTGTGGAGGGGGACATCCGCGATCCCCTGACCCTCGATCAGGCCTTCCGAAGCACGCCAGGCGCCTACGACGCGGTGATCCACTTCGCCGGCCTCAAGGCCGTGGCCCAATCGGTGCATCAGCCGCTCCTCTACTGGGACGTGAATGTGGGTGGGAGCCAGAGGCTCCTAGCGGCCATGGAACGCCATGGCTGCCACACCCTCGTTTTCAGCAGCAGCGCCACGGTCTATGGCTTTCCCGAACGGATTCCCATCCCCGAAACGGCGGCCCTGCAGCCCATCAATCCCTACGGCCACACCAAGGCCGCTGTGGAGCAGATACTGGCCGATCTGGCCGCCAACCAGACTGGGGCCATGGGCGGCGGCCCGTGCCCCTGGCGGCTGGCTCGACTGCGCTACTTCAATCCCGTAGGCGCCCACCCCAGTGGCCAGATCGGTGAAAACCCCCTGGGTCCACCCGACAACCTCTTCCCCTACGTGAGCCAGGTCGCCGTGGGTCGTCGGGAGAACCTCCGCATCTTCGGTGCCGACTGGCCCACGCCCGATGGCACCGGCATCCGCGACTACATCCACGTGATGGACCTGGCGGAGGGACACCTGGCCGCCCTTGAGACCCTCTGGAGCGAAGCGCCCCAGCTCCTCACCCTCAACCTGGGCAGTGGGCGTGGCCATTCCGTTCTGGAGGTGGTTCGCGCCTTCGAGGCGGCCAGTGGGCGGCAGGTGCCCTTTGACCTGGTCCCCAGGCGGGCCGGCGATGCCGCCCAGTCGGTGGCGGATCCTGCGGAAGCCGAACGGCGCCTGGGCTGGCGAACCCAAAGGGATCTAGCGGCGATGTGCCGCGACGGGTGGAACTGGCAAAGCCTGAACCCCGAGGGGTATGGAGCCGGGCCAGCCTCGAGCGAAAGCCGCTGACCAGAAGGTCGGGGAACGCCAGATGGTCAGGCCGGGATCGGGGCATCGGTGGTGCCGTTGCTGGGCAGAACGGCACGGATGCGGTCGCGGAAATCGCCCTTCGGCATGCCGCCCTTCACTTCGCCATGGATCACAAAATCGGCCTCCACCTCGCTCACCACCAGGTAGGTGGGCCAACCCATCCCCTCCTTGTTGGGATATTGGGCCAGCAACACCTTGCGGTAGCGGCGATAGGTGTCGGTGTCCTGCAGCATCACGCTCACAAAGGCCAAGCCCAGTTCCTCGGCCACGCGGGCGTCGTAATTGCTCATCCGATGGCAGGTGCCGCAATCCTCTGAGCTGAACTTCAACACGGTGAGGCTGGCCATGGCGAAGAAGGATGCAGCGATGGCGGGGATCGTAGGCAACGCATCGGCAGCCCGGCCCAGCGCAAGCCGTGCTGAGCGCTTCAAATCCGCTCGTGGTCCAGGAGTTCGGCGCGCAGCTCCCGTAACCGCTTCCCCAGGGCCGGACCAGCCGGCATGCCCTGGGCCATCAGCTCCCGGGCCGTGGTGGGGGCACGAAGGTGGCGCCAGCGCAGCCACCAGCGCAGTAACGGCCGCCGTGGTCCCACCCCAGCAGCCAGGGCCAGGGCCACCGCCTCCGCTGGCACCGCCTGGCCTTCCAACAACGCAGACCACCGGGCCGGAGAGACGCCGGCCCCTGGGCCCAGCTGCCGAAGTCGCTCCCGCAGCTGGGAAAAGCCCACCAGGAGACGGTGGTAGCGATGGGGCAGCTGCAGCCGCTCGGCCAGGGCCAGGGGATCGCCTGCCCCCACGAGCAGGGCCACCACCAGGGGGAGGCCCAGCCGCTCGGCCCAGCGCAATCGGCGCCGCCAGAACCGGTCCTCCTGCAGCGCTGGATCCAGCAACACCAGCCCACCCCACTCCTGCAGGAGCGCAAGTGCCAGCGGCCAGGGCTCCCGTTCAAGCAGCAGCTCCAACTCCATGCGAAGGCGGGTCCCCAGGGCAGCGGGGGCCTGGGCAGGCGCATCGCCCCAGTGCCACGGCCAAGGCCACGCCGCCAGGGTCCGTTGGGCCTGGGCACGGCTCTCGGCGGCCAGGCTCAGGCCCAGCCGGGCGGCATAGCGGGCGCCCCGCAGCAGGCGGGTTGGATCATCGCGAACGCTGGCGGGATGGAGAAAGCGCAGGCGGCGGGCCCGCAAGTCGTCGAGGCCGCCATGGGGATCCAGCAACTCGCCGCTGGAGTCGGCCAGCACCAGGGCCATGGCATTGATGCTGAAATCGCGCCGGACCAAGTCGTCATCCAGGCTGCCGAAACAAACCACGGGGTTTTCGCCAGCCACCGGATAGGTTTCGCGCCGCGCCGTAGCCACATCGAGCAGGATCGTGGCGCCTGGATCGTCATCAAGGGCAAGGGCCGCCAGGGCCAGTTCCACCGTGCCGTAGGCCCCGTGCTCCTGCCAACGGATCACCCGGCCGTCCCCCCCCTCAACCAGGCTCCGCACCAGCCTTAACGCCGCCGAACCAGGCTTGCCATCGCTTTCCACCACCAGATCCAGGTCGGGCAGGCCCAGCCAGGGGTCGTTGTGAACTCGATGCAGCAGGAGGTCCCGCACCGCCCCCCCCACCAGGGCAAGCCGCATCCCTTCGGCTGACGCTGCCAGAGATCCAAGCAGCTCAGGCGGCACGCCGGGGAGTTCCATCCTGGAAAGGGTGAAGGGCAGGCCTCAGACTGGTCCGCACCAGTGCCCGACCAGTCTGAACGCCCCCACCGATCGCCGCAGCGCGGACCTGGCCATTCTCACCGTGGCCTATCGGAGCCAGCAGCCCCTGGAATGGCTCGCCACCGACCTGGCCCGCCAGAGCCTCAAGCCCAGTCGCTGGCTCGTGGTCGACAACGCCCCCCGCTCGGCCCCATTGCGGATCAGCGACCCCCTGAAGGGCCTGCCCCTGCAGCGCCTCGAAGGCAAGGAGGGGGCCGGCTTCGGTGAGGGCTGCAACGTGGGCCTCGAGGCCCTGGCCCGGGATGGATGGGGCGGTTGGGTGTGGCTGCTCAACCCCGACACCACCCTGGGGGAGCCCGATCTGCTGGAGCGCTTCGCCCAGCTGCTGGGCCATTGCCCAGACCAGGCCCTGGTGGGCACCGCGGTCTTGAGTGCCGAAGGCCAGCTGGAGCCCAGTGGGGGCTGGATGGATCCGGGCCTGGCCTTCCGTCGCCGCCGCCTGCAAGCCTCCCACCGGGCCGCGGCCGTCGCTGCCCCCCTCGCGCTCGACTGGTTGAGCGGCTGCAGCCTGGCCCTAAGGCCCGCAGCCTGGTCAGCACCGCCCCGCTTCGATCCGGCCCTTCCCCTCTACTACGAGGACATGGACCTGTGTTTGCGACTGGGGGCGGCCGGTGCCCCCCGCCTCTGGACCGCAGCGGTGGCCATCACCCACCAACGCGGCGCCGGCAGCGGCGGCGATCCCGCCCGGCGGGCCAAACTCACCGCCACCAGCTACTGGCGCTTTCTGCAGCGCCACACCCCCGCCTGGGTGCGGTGGCTGCGCGGTTCGCGCCTGCTCGCCACGTCCCTTGCCAAACTTCCGCTCAAGCCCCGGCAGAGTCTGGCGGTGCTGCGGGGCCTGGCCACGGCACTCGCAGAGCCGATCCGCCCGATGCACCCCAGGCCATGAGTCGCCGCCACCCGCTGGCCCTGTTTAACGGCAGCTATTTGGGACCCAAGCCCACCGGCATCGGCGTGGTAGCCAGGGATCTGGTCACAGCCCTCGACCCCGAGCTGGTGCCCCTGCTGGCCCCAGAACCCGATCCCACGACTAAGGAATGGGGCACGGATCCACCCAGCCCCTTGGCAGCCAGGCCCCACAGCATTCCGATTCCGGCCGACCTCTCGCCAGCCCACGGCAGCAAGGGCCACCTGCGACGCCTGGTCTGGACCCAGAACCAACTGCCCAAGATCGTGCAACAGCACGGCCATCCGCTGCTGCTCTCGCCCCTGCCGGAGGCCCCCCTGTTTCGGGGCGTGCGCTCCGTGGTGCTGGCCCATGACCTGCTGCCGCTGCGCTTCCCCCAACCCACCCCCCTACTCGCCTATCACCTGGGCTACGTGCCGCTGGTGTTGCACCGGGCGGTGCGGGTGTTGTGCAACTCCGAAGCCACCGCCAGGGAGGTGCATGGGCGCCTGCGGGTGCCGAGCCGGCGGCTGGTGCCGATCCGCCTGGGCTTTGATCCTGGCGGTCTGCGCCCCCTCAACCTGGAGCGCGAACCCTTTTTTCTCGTGCTCGGCCGCCACGATCCTCACAAGAATCTGGCCCGGGTGTTGCGGGCCTTCAGCCAATTGCGCGAGCCGGAGGCCAAGCTGCACCTGGTGGGGCCCCACGATCGTCGTTACACGCCCCAACTCCAGGCGCTCGCCGGCGAACTTGGCATCGCGCACCGCTGCCAGTGGACACCCTGGGCCAGTGATGCGGAGCGATTGCAACTGCTCAACCGCTGCCGGGCCCTGGTGATTGCGAGCCTCTGGGAAGGCTTCGGCCTGCCCGCCCTCGAGGCCATGGCCTGCGGCGCACCGGTGATCGCAGCCCGAGCCGGGGCCCTGCCGGAGGTGGTTGGGGATGGGGGCCAGTTGGTGGATCCAAGCCAGCCTGAAGCGATCGCCGCGGCCATGGCCACCTGTCTTCAGGACAATCAGGTGTTGGCCCAGGCCGCCCGCGAAGGTCCCCGACGGGCCGCAGGATTCAACTGGCACCACACCGCCGCGGACATCACAACCCTGCTGAAGGAGCTGCACTGATGGACCTGTCCCCCGCCAGCGCGGTCTTCGCCCTGGCCACGACACCGATCAGCCTGCTGCTGCTGGGGCTGGTGGTGCTCAACACCATGGCGCTGGCCCACCCCCGCAGCCTCCTTTCCCGAGGGGTGGGTACCGCCCTGCTCGTGCCGCTCCTGCTGCCGCTGAGCCTGCCGATCCGGGAAACCCTGCTCACGGTGCTGCTGCAGGGGATGGTGCCGCTGCTGGTGGTGCTGCTCCTGATCCAGCTGAGGCGCGGGGATCTCTCGGAACCGGCCGAGGCCAGTCCTGGCGGCTACCGGACAGTGGCGATCCTGGCCAGCCTCGGCCTCGGCCTCCTGTTTTCCCTGAGGCCAGCTCCCTTCGAGTATCCGGGCGATTCCACCAGTTACCTCCAGACCTTCGTCGAAACCACCCTCGAGCAGCCTGGACCGATCAGCTGCCTGGTGCAGGGTTGGCGGCAGCCCACTTACCAGAACTTCTGCACCCTCTGGAGTGGGATGGTGCGGGCAGGCCATCTCAACGCTCCATTCCTGCTGAGCGGGATCCCCCAACGGTTCACCCTCCTGCTCGAGGTCACCGTGCTGGGATTGAGTTATTTCCGGCTGCTCCAAACGGCCCGGATCAGGCCGCTGGCGGCAGCCCCGGCCTGGCTGCTGGTGGGCTTCGGCCTGGGCAACCAGGCCATCGCCTTTCTAGTGAACAACGGTCTGCAGGGTTCGATCCTGGCGGCCGCGGTCTTCCTGGAGGCCGTGATGGTGACCTTGTGGCTACTCCACCGCCCGATGGCGCCCCGTTGGCAGGCGGCATGGGTGGTGGCCAGCCTGCTCGGTTTCACCCTGCTCGAGCTCAAGCTTCACGGCGCCTTCGCCCTCAACACCTTGATCTTGCTGGTTCCCCTGGCCGGCCTGCTGGGAGCGGCCCGGCTCTGGGGCCATGGGATCAGGGGCAATCCCCTCTCCAGCCTGCCGCAGATCACCGCCCGCAACCTGCTGCTGGCCAGCCTCACCCTGCTGGCCCTGGTGCTCACCTTCAAGACCGGCTGGGCGCTCAACAAGCAATCGCGCCTGGTTGTGCCCTGGACGTTCCTGCAGTGGCTTGGCCTGCCTTTCCAAGCCCTCCCAGGCTCTTACCTGTTCCGCTCCCCGGGCTCAAGGCCTGAAACCCTGGCCGTGGCCAGCCTGGTCATGGGCTTCTGGCAGCTGGCGAACAGCTGGCGCCCCGGCCCCACCCCCCGCATGGCCGCTGGGCCGCCGAAGGGGGTGGAGCAACGCGCTTTGAGTCCTGCGGAGGAAGAGGCCCAGCTGTATCGCTTCCTCGCCTCGCTGTATGGGCTGGCGGTGGTGCTGGCCTTTCTGTTGCCACCACTGAGCCACCTCTACATCAATCTCCCCTACGAAATCATTTCCAACTACCGGCTGATGTGGGGTTGCATCCTCTTTTCACCCCTGCCCTGCGTGCTCGATCGGGCCCTCTCAACGAAACTCCAGTCCTGGCCTGCCAGGGGTTTGGTTGGCTTGGTGGCAACGCTGGTGCTGATTCCTTTCGCCAGCAACTCAAAAACCTACCCCCAAAAGTATTGGAGCAAGTCACGCCACATCCTCGAAGGCCCATCCACCCGGGTGGATTTGGTGGCTGTGGCGGCGGCGCTGGTGCCCAGCCTGGAGGCCCTAGGGTCCACAGCCAACGACGGTCCCGTCGTGGTGCTGGCGGATGAACTGATCGGCAGCGCCCTAGCCCCCTATCCAGCCCTCGTGGAGCCGATCCATGCCACCCGGATCACGTCCGGCAGCAATCTCACCAACTGGGAAACCCATGGCCTACTGCGGGCCGCAACCACAGATGCGCAAAGGTTGCGGGTACTCCAGGACATCAAAAAGCCCCCAGCGGTCATTGTTCAACAAACGCCAATTGCCACCTATTACAGCCCTTATTCAGAAATCAATGTCTACGACAAAGATATCGTCAACCGTCTCACCAGTTCAGCGGTTAATCGCCTCAGCCCCGCGCTTCTCAAGGCGGCGGGATTCCGATCTTGGCAATGGCTCGACAGCCGTGGCCACGTGATTCAGGCCCCAACCAACTCGAATCGCCCCCAGACTGATAGCTCAACCGATCAACCCACTTACCACATCTGGAAACGCATTCCAACCACACCCGCCACTGCACCGTGACCCATCACAATTGGGGCCGAACCGGACCTGCAACACCTCCTTGCCGTTGGCGAAAGCGCTGGCTTAGATTGATCCAAGCCTCTCCTAAGCAGACACAAGGCCGCCGATGACGAGCACGCGATGAGAATCCTTGGCATCTCGGCCTATTACCACGACAGCGCCGCCGCCCTGATCGAGGGGGAATCGGTGCTTGCTGCCGCGCAAGAGGAGCGGTTTACACGCAAAAAACACGACGCCAGCTTTCCCGCCAATGCGGTGCGCTTCTGCCTTGACAGCCAACAACTGCGCCTCCAGGAACTGGATGCAATCATTTACTACGAAAAGCCCCTACTGACCTTTGAGAGGCTGCTCGAAACCTACCTGGGCGCCGCGCCCCGGGGGGGACGCTCCTTCGTGGCCGCCATGCAGGTGTGGGTGAAGGAAAAGCTGTTTCTCAAAACTGCAATCCGCAAGTCATTGCGCCAACTCGCCATCGAAATGGCCCAGCAGCGGGGTGAACCCGAACCGGCCAAAACCGCCCTACCTGAGCTGCTGTTTTCTGAACACCACCTCTCCCACGCCGGCGCCGCCTTCTATCCGAGTCCATTTGAAAATGCCGCCGTGCTCTGCATGGATGGGGTCGGGGAATGGGCCACCACCTCCGCCTGGCTGGGGGAAGGAAACAAGCTCACCTCACTGTGGGAAATCAGCTTCCCCCATTCGCTGGGTCTTCTCTATTCGGCCTTCACCTATTACTGTGGTTTCAAGGTCAATTCCGGCGAATACAAGCTGATGGGGCTCGCCCCCTACGGCAAACCCATCTATGCCGAAATCATCCGCCGCCACCTGGTCGACATCAAGCCTGATGGCACCTTTCGGCTAGATCTGAGCTACTTCAAGTTCCACCGCGGCTTCCGGATGACCGGCCGCAAATTCCACCAGCTGTTTGGACGGCCGCCGCGCCAGGGAGAAACGGAGCTGAGCCAATTCCACATGGATCTGGCCGCCTCGATCCAGGAGGTCACCGAAGAGATCGTGCTGAAGCTGGCCCGCACGCTGCGCCGCGAAACCGGCGCCACCAACCTCTGCCTCTCCGGCGGGGTGGCCCTCAACTGCGTGGCCAACGGCAAGTTGCTGCGGGAGGGGATCTTCGAGGAGATCTGGATCCAGCCCGCCTCCGGCGATGCCGGCTCGGCCCTCGGCGCAGCCCTGGTGGCCTGGCACCAGCACTTCCAGGGACCCCGCACCCCCCAACCCGACGACGCCATGCGGGGCACCTACCTGGGGCCGCGCTTCTCGAACGAGGCGGTGCAGGCCTACCTGCGCAGCGTGGAGGCCCCCTTCCACGACCTAGAGGATGGCCCTTTGTTTGAGCGACTGGCCGCGTTGCTCGATGCGGGCAAGGTGATCGGCTGGTTCAACGGCGCCATGGAATTCGGTCCCCGCGCCCTGGGGGGCCGCTCGATCCTCGGCGACCCACGCAACCGCCAAATGCAGAGCGTGATGAACCTGAAGATCAAGTACCGCGAGAGCTTCCGCCCCTTCGCGCCCTCGGTGTTGGAGGAGGAGGTGGCGAGCCAGTTTGAGCTGTCGGCCAGCAGCCCTTACATGCTGCTGGTGGCGCCGGTGAAGCAAGAGCTCTGCACACCGATGGGGCCCGAAGCGGAGCAGTTGTTTGGCATCGAGAAGCTCAAGCTGAGCCGCTCCTCGCTGCCGGCGATCACCCATGTGGATTATTCCGCCCGGGTGCAGACCGTGAGCCCCCGCACCAACCCCCGCTACTACAACCTGATCAGGGCCTTCCAGCGCCGCACCGGTTGCCCCACGGTGGTCAACACCTCCTTCAACGTGCGCGGCGAGCCGATCGTGTGCACCCCCGAAGACGCCTACCGCTGCTTCATGCGCACCGAGATGGATGTGCTGGTGCTGGAGAATCAGCTCCTGCTCAAGGAAGAACAACCCAAACGCAACCAGGATGAAAGCTGGAAGGACGAATTCGAACTTGACTGACCGCCCCCGTCACCCCACCACCCCTGCCATGGCCAGCACCACCGCCCTAGCCCCCAGCCCGCGGCAGCTGCGCGAATTTGGCCTGCTGATTGGCACGGTGTTTCCGGGGGTGCTGGGTTGGCTGCTGCCGGCCCTGCACGGGCACCCTTTCCGCGAATGGACCCTCTGGATCGGCATCCCGGCCCTGGCCTTGGGCATCGCCTGGCCCCGCGGCCTGACCTGGCCGTACCGGGGCTGGATGGCCCTCGGCCACGGCCTCGGCTGGATCAATAGCCACCTGATCCTGGGAGCGGTGTACCTGCTGGTGCTCCAACCGATCGCGCTGGTGATGCGGATCCTGGGCCATGATCCCCTGCGGCGCCAGCGCAACGCCGCCGAAACCTATCGGGAGGTGCGCTCCGATCCCAGCGTGAACCTCAAGCGGATCTTCTGAGTCGCGCCCTCTCCCAAGCCCCACCCCCCAAGACAACTGCAGCGATGGAAGCCCTTCTCGAACTCACCAAGGACATCTGGGACTTCCTGAAGGTCCGCAAAAAGTTCTGGCTGGCGCCGCTGATCGTCACGATCGTGCTGATGGGAGCCCTGCTGGTGCTCACCCACGGCTCGGTGGTGGCACCCTTCATCTACTCCATCTTCTAGGGGGCGCTTCAAGGCAGCTCTTCTGGCCGGAGCCGCCCGCCCGGCTTCAGAGCGGCTGGATCGGCGCCAGCCGGGGGTCGAGGATCTTCGGCCCCATCCCCTCGAACTTCACGGCGATCGAGATCTTCTCGCCGCTGCCGAACAGGTGGGTCACGGTGCCTTCGCCAAAGCTGCTGTGCACCACGCGATCACCCACGGCCCAGGTGCGGCTCACGCCGGCGCGGCGGCGCACGGCATTGGTGGGGGCCCCGGCCTCGCCGCCGCCCGCCACCCTGCGGCTCTCCTCGCGGTCGACGCGGGTGAGGCGATCGAGCCGCTGCTCGCGCCGGATCGCCGCTCCGCCGCTGCGGGGAATGTCGCCCTGGAGCAGGGCTTCGGGCAGTTCGGAGAGAAACACCGAGGGCACCGCCGGCTCCCGCATGCCGCCCCAGAGGCGACGTTCGCTGGCATGGGAAAGGAAGAGCCGCTCCTTGGCGCGGGTGATGCCCACGTAGCAGAGGCGGCGCTCCTCCTCCAGGGCCGCTGGGTCATCGAGGGAGCGGTAGCTGGGGAAGAGCCCCTGCTCCAGCCCCACCAGGAACACCACCGGAAACTCCAGGCCCTTGCTGGCGTGAAGCGTCATCAGGGTCACCCGGTCAGCGGCGGTGTCCTTGCTGTCCGCGTCGCTGGCCAGGGCGGCGCCGGAGAGGAACCCCTCGAGATCGCCCTCCTCGTTTTCCTCCTGGTACTGGAGGGCGGCGTTCACCAGTTCCTGCAGGTTGCGGCGGCGCTCCTCGGCCTCATCGGTGGCCTCGTGCAGCAGCTCGGCCACGTAGCCGCTCTGCTCCATCACCCGCTGCACCAGTTCGGAGGGGGGCGCCTCCTGGCTCCGGCGCTGCAGATCCTGGATCAGCTCACAGAACTGCAGCAATCCCTTAGCCGAACGTCCCCCCAGGGAGCGCACCGCCTCGGGGTCACTCACCACCTCCCAGAGAGGCAAACCCAGCTGGTTGGCGGCATCGGTGAGGCGCTCGACGGTGGTCTTGCCGATGCCCCGCTTGGGCACATTGAGCACCCGCAGCAGGCTCACGGTGTCGGCTGGATTCACCAGTAGCCGCAAATAGGCGAGCACATCCTTGATCTCGCGGCGGTCGTAGAAGCGCAGGCCACCGACCACGATGTAAGGAATGCCCCAGCGCACCAGGGATTCCTCCATGGCCCGGCTCTGAGCGTTGGTGCGATACAGCACCGCCATCGCCCGCCAGCCCAGCTCCGGATGGGCCGCCTCCAGCATCCGCATGCGGTGCACCACGGCTTCGGCCTCGGCGATCTCGTCGTCGCAACGGGTGAGGCTGATCGGTTCACCCTCACCGCGGGTGGGGCGCAGCACCTTATCGATCCGCTCGGAGTTGTGGGCGATCAGGGCATTAGCGGCCTCGAGAATCGTGGCGGTGGAGCGGTAGTTGTCCTCCAACTTCACCATCGTGGCGGTGGCATCGTCGGGGGCGCCATCGCCGAAATCGGCCTGAAAGCCCATCAGGATCGTGAAATCTGCAGCGCGGAAGCTGTAGATGCTCTGATCGGCATCGCCCACCACGAACACCGAGCGGCCATCCCATTCGTTGTACGTTTCCGGGTCGCGGCCGTCGGTTACCAGCAGCTTGATCAGGTCGTACTGGGTGCGGTTGGTGTCCTGGTATTCATCCACCAGCACGTGACGGAAGCGGCGGTGCCAGTAGGAGCGGATCTGGGCGTTCTGTTGCAGCAACTGCACCGGCAGCAGCAGGAGGTCGTCGAAGTCGAGGGCGTTGTTGGCGGCCAGGGCGCGGCGGTAAAGGCGGTAGGCCTCGGCCACCTTGCGATCCCGCAGCCCCTCGGCCTTCGCCTCCAGCTGGGCCGGCAGCAGACCCTGGTTCTTGGCGGTGCTGATCGCCCAGCGCACCTTCTTGGGCTCGAAGCGCTTGGGATCCAGCTGGAGCTCCTGGGTCACGATCTCCTTCACCAGGCTCTGGGCGTCGTTCTCGTCGTAGATCGAGAACTGGCGGGTCCAGCTGAGGCCCTCGGGATCGCTGAACTTGTCGATGTCGAAGCGCAGCAGCCGGGCGAACAGGGCGTGGAAGGTGCCGATCCAGAGGTCCTTGATCACCTCGCGGTAGATGCGGCTGCGCAGCTGCTTCTGCTCGAGCGGCGGCAGGGTGCTCCAGGGTTGGCCGAACTGGCTCTGGGCCAGCTTCTGGGCCAGCAGCACCTCCAGCCGCTCCTTCATCTCGCGGGCCGCCTTGTTGGTGAAGGTCACCGCCAGCAGGGAGCCCGGATCCACGCCGTGGTGGCCGATCAGGTGGGCGATGCGGTGGGTGAGGGCCCGGGTCTTGCCGCTGCCGGCCCCCGCCACCACCAGCAGGGGGCCGGTGTGGTGGTCCACCGCCTTGCGCTGGGCATCATTAAGGCCGGTCAGAAATGCGCTCATCGCCGCAGTCTCACTCAGCGGAGAGGGCCTCTAAGCGGGCCAGTTCGCGGAAGGTGGCCGAATCGCGCTGCAGATCGGCAAAGGAACCGGCCGCCTTCACCCGGCCACCATCGAATTCATAGATGCGATCGCAGCGCTGCACCGTGCTGAGGCGATGGGCGATCACCAGGGTGGTGCAGCGTCGGCCGATCACCTGCAGGGATTCGATCAGGTTGAGTTCGGTGCGGTTGTCGAGGGCGCTGGTGGCCTCATCCATCACCAGGAAGCGGGCCTCGCGGTAGAAGGCCCGGGCCAGGGCAAGGCGCTGGCGCTGGCCACCCGAAAGTTGCACGCCGTTCTCCCCCACCGGCGTGTAGAGGCCGTAAGGCAGTTCGGCCACGTCATCGGCCAACTGGGCGGCCTCCAGCGACTCCCAGACGCGATCGCGATCAATCGCCTCCTCGGGAATGCCGAAGGCAACGTTGTCGAGCAGGCTGCCATCGAGCAGATGGATCATCTGGGGCACATGGGCGCAGCTGGCCTGCCAGGCCGGCAGATCATTGGCGGTCACGGGCACTCCATCGAGCTCAAGGCAACCCTGCTCGGGCTGCAGAAGCCCGAGCAGCAGGTGGGCCGTGGTGGTCTTGCCGCTGCCGGTGCGGCCCACCAGGGCCACCCGCGAGCCCACCGGGATGGTGAGGTTGAGGTCGTTGAGCAGCCAGTCATCACCGCTCTCGTAGCGGAAGGAAACCTTCTGCAACCGGATCGTGTGACGGGGGAAGATGCCAGCAGGGCTCGGCACATCCGGGCTGGAGAGCAGGGGCCGGTCCGCGGAGAGATCGAGCACATCGAGCAGCTCGCTCACCTGGGGCAGGCCGCCCCGCAGCTGGGTGAGGGAGCGGAAGATGTCCTGGAGGGGGGGGGTGAGGCGCAGGGCCGCCACCGCCACGGAGGACAGGAAGGGAATGATGCCTCCCACCCGGGAGGGATCGCCGCTGAGCAGGGCCGGCAGGGCGCCCACCACGAAGATCATCGTGATGCCGAAGGGCTCGATCAGGATGCGGGGCACCTCAGGCAGCAGCTCGGAGGTCCACACCGAATCCTCTGCTTCGGCGATCGTGTCGTTAAAGCGGCCAGCGAAGTAGGGCTCGGTGTGGCTGAGCTGCACATCGGCCACCGATCCGAGGGTTTCGGTGAGCATGCCGGCCGACTGCTGCTCCTTGCGCAGCCGCTTGCGGGCCGCATGGCGCAGGTAAGGCGTGGCTCCTATGGAGATGGTGAGATAGGCCACCACCAGGGAAATGATCAGGCCCACCGAGAGCCAGCGGCCGATGAACAGAATGCCGAAGGACAGCAGCAGCACCGAAGGGATGGCGCTGAGCATGAGCAGGAAGGGAATCACGGTGGATTCCGAGACCCGCCGGGCATTGCTGAGCAGGAGGGCGGAGAAGCGGGAGCTGCTCTGGCCGAGGTGATAGCGGTAGTCCTGCTGCAGCAGCCGCTCGAACAACAACCGCGAAAGATCACCCCAGACCCGCGCCGTGAGCCGGTACTGCAGGAAGCGCAGACTCAGCTTGGTGGCCGACGACATCCAGGCGAGGGCCACAAAGATGCCGATCAACCAGAGGCTCTGGTCGATGCCGTTGCCCCCGAACACCCGCATGCCGGGGATCAGATCGTCGAGGTGGTGGCCCACCAGGGTGCCCATCAGCCTGGCCACCACAGCGATCGAGGCGAGGTCGATGATGCCGGGCATCATCGAGAGCGGCACCAGAACGAAGAGGGTGCGCAGGCGTCGCCTGGGCAGGTAGCTGAACAGCCGCTTCAGTTCCTGGATCGTGCGGCTCTGGAGCTGCAGCAAGGCAGGCAATGCCGGTGCCAGAAGGATCGATTCAGGCTATGCCGGCACGTTCGCCGTGCATCAACGGTGCAGCCAGCGCCTCAGCCGCACCAGCCGCCCATCCAGGCGGAGCCGCCAGGGCGCCGGGCTCACCAGGGGGGGAATGCCCTGCTCCAGCACCAACCGCCAGTGGACCTCGATCGCCGCCAGGGCCCGCCCCCAGCGGCCCACCAGTTCGGCCTCAGAACAGTCGCGGAGCAGCCCCGCCAGGGATCCGGGATCGGCCCGCCAGGCCTGGGGATCGGCCACCGCAGCGATGATGCGCTCCAGGTCGGCCGCCAGGCTGCCAAAGCCGATCTGCTGCCCCACCAGGCCAGGATCAAGGCTGTCGGCCAGGGCGTGGTTGAGGCTGCTGAACACCACGCAACCCGAGGCGAGGGCCTCCAGGGGCGGCAGGCCAAAGCCCTCGCTCACACCGCGGCCCCGCCAGTAATCGGCGGAGTCGTAGAGCACCACGCTGGATCGGCGGAACAGCTCGACCAAATCGTCCACCCAGCCCTCCTGGAGCTCCACCCGCAGCCCCCGATCCCGCAGGGCCGGCACCAGCTGCTCCAGCACGTAGCGGCTGTTCTTGCGCACTTGCACCAGCACATCGATCGGCCGCCGCGGCCCCACCATGGCCCTGGCCTCGCCGGCACCGGAGTTGGCGGCCCTGGTTCCGCCCCGCGGATCGCGCCAGGGCACCGCCGCCGACCCCGGCCGCAGCCATTTGGGGTCGAGGGCATTGGGCACCAGAAAAAGCGGGTTGCGGGGTGCCCGGTTGCCCCAGTAGCCGAGGGTGTTGCGACTCACCGCCAGCACCGGCACGCCGGCAGGCAAATCAAAGCCATAGCCGCTGCTGTGGGCGTGGTAAGCCACGGGCCGCCCCCGCAGCCGCCGCAGCAACGGGGGCACATCAAAGCCCCAGCTCACGATCCAGAGGGCATCGCCCGGCGCGGGCTCCCGGCCCAGGAGATCATCGAAAAAGGGGTGCTCGCTCTCCCGCTGCCGGTAGGTCACCACCTCCACCGGCCGCTCCCCCAGACCCGCCAGCAGCCGGGCGGTCTGGAGTTCCACCAGCAGGCCACCACAGCGGAAACGGCCCGTGGTGCCCGGCACCAGGAAGCGGATCGGAACGGGATTGGCGGCGTTCAGGATGGGGGTCTCCGGCAGGCGAAGCGGTCCTGGACAGAGTCTGCCGGAGAGGGTTCAGGGCTGGAAACAGCCCTGCCATGGCGCCTGGTTGCCGTCCCTGCCGATTCCAACTGAGCGGAGCAGAGCGCACCGCGCCCGCCGATGGACCGCAGCTCAGGCGGCCACCACCTCGGTGCTGCCGGAGCGCTGGCGCTTGGTGAGGAAGCCAAAGAGCACCTTGCCGATCGCGGCGACCAGATTGCCTTCGAGTTCCTGGAACATTTTCATGTTGCAGTGGAAGGCCTCGTTGGCCTCACCCACGATCCGGTCGGCCATGGCCTGGTCGATCGGCAGGTTGTCGAGCACGCTGCGGTAGTTGGTTTTGAAGCCCTTTTCGTCGGGGATGGCATCGAACTCGTAGAAGCGCAGGCCATCGTGCTCGCCGAGGCCCATGGCCTTCTGGGCGATGTTCTTGAGGATCTGGCCGCCGGAGAGGTCGCCGATGTAGCGGGTGTAATGGTGTCCCACCAGCAGTTCGGGGGAGTCCTGGGCAATACGGTGGATACGGGCCACGTACTGCTGGGCACCGGGGGTGGCCTTGATCTGGTTGCGCCAGTCGGAGCCGAAGTAGAAGGCGAGGTCCTGCTCGAGGGATTCGCGGCGGTTGAGGGCGGCGAAGTTGATCGAACCCACCACGGGATGGTCGGCGAGGCGTCCGATCTCCTCCTCCATGGCGCTATACACAAACCAGAGGTCGGCCACCAGGGTGCGATAGCTGGCCTTATCGACCACCCCCTTGAGGAAGCAGCTCACGAAACCGGTGTTCTCGGCCATGGTGTGGGCCTTCTTCGTTCCCTCACGGAGCTGGGAAGCCAGGGCGACAGACATCTTCGGCGGGGCGCTTGAAACGCGGCGGGAGCAGACAGGCCACCGTAGTCGCGGTGTTCCAAGCCATGGCGACAAGGTTGCGAAGGGTTACGGCAGCAGGGCTGCCTGGCCAGAGACGCACCCGTCTCCATCACCAGGGACAACCAAACAATGACAAGGGCACAAAATTGCCCAATGCCGGGAGAGGCTTCCTGGGTTGGGATAAGCGCCCGTGGGCCACATCTACGCAGCCAAATCTCCCCGATCGCGGTACTGCGCCGGCGCCGCATCGAACAGTTCAAAAAGCCCGCGGCAGATCTCCTGCAACGTCTCCACCACGGCGGGGTGGGGGAGATGGGAGCCCGAAGGTTGCCAGTCGCCGAGGGTGGTGAGGCGCCAGCGTTCGGATTCATAGGTGAGGCCCCGAATCAAAACGCCCAGGAGGCGCGGTCGGGCGGTTCGGGCACCCTGGGGAGATCCTTCCAGGTGCAACTGCACGAGCAGGGAACGGGACTCGAGCCGCGGACTCCAACCGGGGAAATGGAGAGAGAAATCAACGTTGTCCCGCTGATCGAACCGGCGGGTCTGGGGATCGTCGCGCCAAGGCGTCAAGTTGGCCCGGGCGTCTGGAAAGGCCGTACGGAAGAGGGTCACGGCCGAGGCGATGGCCTGGGCCAACTCCGGACTGTGGGCCTGGGCCGCTGCATTCATGAAATCCATCCTGCTGAAAAACACCGGGAATGGACCGGTCGGTTCCGGCCCCCGCACCAAAGCTCAGCGCCAACCGGGCAAAGGCTTAACCACAGGGGCGGCCCCGCTGCTGATCTCCACAAACCTTCTGCGCCCGTCCACAGGCATAGGCTCGGCTCCGATCAACCCTGCGCCGGGCGCTCCATGGCCACCTACGAGAAGCTCACCGCCCCCAGCAGCGGCACCGCCATCCGCTTCGAGCACGGCCAGCCGGTGGTGCCCAACGACCCGATCATCCCCTTCATCCGTGGCGACGGCACCGGCGTGGACATCTGGCCCGCCACCCAGCGGGTGCTGGACGCGGCGGTGGCCAAGGCCTACGGCGGCGAGCGCCGCATCGAGTGGTTCAAGGTGTACGCCGGCGACGAGGCCTGCGAGCTCTACGGCACCTACCAGTACCTGCCCCAGGACACCCTCACGGCGATCGAGCAATACGGCGTCGCCATCAAGGGGCCACTCACCACCCCGATCGGCGGCGGCATCCGCTCTCTGAACGTGGCGCTGCGCCAGATCTTCGATCTCTACTGCTGCGTGCGGCCCTGCCGCTACTACGAGGGCACCCCCAGCCCCCATAAGCGGCCCCAGGACCTCGATGTGCTCGTGTACCGCGAAAACACCGAGGACATCTACATGGGGATCGAGTGGGAAGCCACCGATCCGGTGTGCATCGAGCTGATCGCACACCTCAACGACACGGTGATCCCGGCCAACGGCAAGCTCGGCAATCGCCGCATC
>Ga0310334_100015_pt1 | contig 58801 bp, 63 predicted proteins | sample LakMicMIDCLREDC7_FD_195548 | JGI IMG/M metagenome (GOLD analysis project Ga0310334, IMG submission 195548) | Enriched freshwater cyanobacterial communities from Lake Michigan, Michigan, United States - MI23.DCL.RED.C7 (v2) (version 2) | ecosystem: Environmental > Aquatic > Freshwater > Lake...
CGCCACTACCTGTTCGGCAGCGCCGTGTTGGCCGTGATGGTGCTGGGCACCTTCGGCGGCATGGCCGTCACCTACCTGAACAATGGCAAGTTGTTCGTTGGCCCCCACCTGCTGGTCGGCATCGCCATGACCTCGATGCTGGTGCTGGCCGCCGCCCTCTCGCCGCTGATGCAGCAGGGCAACCTGATCGCCCGCAAGATCCACGTGGGTCTGAACATGGGCGTGGTCACCCTGTTCCTCTGGCAGGCAGTCACCGGCATGCAGATCGTCAACAAGATCTGGGAGAACCGGCCCGCCTGAGATTTCAAGCTGGCTGGCTGAGTCCTCGGAGCTGCGGATCTGCGGATCAGAGGCTGAGACTGAGCTTGAGCCTCAGAACTGAGCCCGTCGCCGTGGCGGGCATTCCAGATCGTGGGTGGCGTGGAAGTCTTCCTGCACCTTCCAGGTGAGCTTGCGGGAGATCTGCCGCACGATCTGACGCAGCAGGTGATCGCCGCTGCTCTGCACCAGGCTCTCGGGCAGCAGGCCGATCACCGCAGGCAGGCGGATCCAGACGCTGAGATCCAGCTCCCAGCACACCTCAGTCAGCGGCGCTTCAGCGCTCTGCTCGGCCAGGCGCAGGGAGGCGTTGAACTCCACGTCGTAGAGCTCGCGCAGGCCCGGCTGGAAGCGTTCCGGCGGCACGGTGCAGATGCGATAGATCCCCTCGCTCTGCGGCAGCAGCTCGAGGCCGATGGTGGGCTCCACCTCGAAGCCGAAGTTGCCGAACCGCCCCAGGGTCAGCACGTAGCCGTTCTCTTCCAGAGCGTTCACCTGCATCGGTGAGGCACAGCGACGGAACCAGCCTTCGTGGCGGTCCAGGTACGCGGCCACGGTGTTGGCCGGGGCCCGCATCTCCATCACATCGGCGAACTGGCTGCGGTAACAGCGCACCCGGCTGTCATCGCTGTGGCGCAGCGCTGGAGCCAGTCCATCGGGGTTGCTGGCGGTGGAAGCGACGGAACTGGTCACCGATGCAGTCAACGTGTTCCAAACTCCCGACCGCCCGGAGGCGAGTCCAATGAATGAATGTAAAGCGCTGGCCATCCCGGGGCGGCAGCGGTTGTGACAGCGGCCTTTTCAGGGTCCATTCAGGCGTCCGCCAGATCGATCAGGCGGCCGATCACGTCCGCCACCACCCGGTCCGGCGTGGAAGCCCCGGAGGTGATGCCCACCCGCAGTGGCCCTTCCGGCAGGAAGGGCTCCAGCGCCACCAGCTCCGATCCCAGCGGCTTGTGTTCGATGCGGTTGCCGGGACCGATGCGCTCCGGCGTGTCGATGTGGAAGGAGAGGATGCCGCGGCTGACGGCGATCTCCTGGAGGTGGGTGGTGTTGGAGGAGTTGTAACCGCCGATGACGACCATCAGGTCGAGGGGTTCATCCACGAGGGCGAACATGGCGTCCTGCCGCTCCTGGGTGGCGTCGCAGATGGTGTTGAAGGCCAGGAAGTGGTTGTTCAGCTCGGCGGGGCCGAAGCGTTGCAGCATCGTGCGCTCAAACAGCCGGCCGATCTCCTCGGTTTCGCTCTTGAGCATCGTGGTCTGGTTGGCCACGCCCACCTGCACCAGGTCGCGGTCGGGATCAAAGCCCGGTGAGCAGGCCTTGGCGAAGCGGGTCATGAAGGCCTGGCGCTGCTCCGGACTGGGGCCGCTGCCGCCGGCGCTGGCCAGGATGTAATCGCACACCAGCTGGGCTTCGGCCAGATCGAGCACCACCAGGTACGTGCCCGCGAAGGAACTGGTGGCCAGCGTTTCCTCGTGCTTCACCTTGCCGTGGATGATCGAGGTGAAGGCGTGCTTCTTGTGCTTCTCCACGGTGTTCCACACCTTGGAGACCCAGGGGCACGTCGTGTCGACGATGTGGCAGCCGCGCTCGCTCAGCAGCTGCATCTCCTGCACCGTGGCACCAAAGGCCGGCAGGATCACCACATCGCCGCTGGCCACTTCGGAGAAGTCCTTCACGCCGCCCTCCACCTGGATGAACAGCACATCCATCTCGCGCAGGTGATCGTTCACCGAGGGGTTGTGGATGATCTCGTTGGTGATCCAGATCCGCTCGCTCGGATAGTGGCGGCGGGTTTCGTAGGCCATCGCCACGGCCCGCTCCACGCCCCAGCAGAAGCCGAAGGCTTCGGCCAGCTTCACCGTGAGGCGCCCGTTGCGCAGCTCGTGGCCGTTTTCGCGGATGCTGGCAACCAGGTCGCTCTGATAGGCCTGCTCGAGACTGCCGGCCACTTCATCGCCCAGGCCGAAGCCGCGGCGGTTGTAGCGATCCGAATGGTGCAGGGATCGCTTGAACGCGCGGGTATCCACGGCGATGGGCACGGGGGAGCCCAACTCTATGGGCCCCTCCTGCGGGGCTGGTGGTGGCTCAGCTGTGGGGCTGAACCGGCACCACCCCCAGCCACTGCACGCCGTCGGCATGGAACCCGTAGCGGCAGGGGATCACCTCCACCCCCTGGGCCAGGGCCTGGCGGAAGAGTTCGCCATAGCGCGGGTCTGCCCTGTCGCCCGGGGCGAAGCGCGTGACATCGGCGCGGCTGAGGCAGGGCAGCAGCACGGCTCGTGCCTCCGGCAGCACGCCCATCAGCTCCTCCAGGTGTTTCTGGCCCCGCTCGGTCACCGTGTCGGGGAACAGGGCCAGATCGCCGTCGGTCCAGGTGGTGTTCTTCACCTCCACGTAGATCGGCCTGGGGTCGGCGGCGCCCTCGGCTGGAGTGAGCAGCAGGTCGATCCGGCTGCGGCGGTTGACGCCGTAGGCCACTTCGGCCCGGATGGCGCCGATCGGCCCCAGCCAGGGCTCCAGCAGGCCCGCTTCGATTGTGGTGCGCACCAGCCGGTTGGGCAGGGCGGTGTTGATGCCGACCCAGATCGGCTGGCCGTCGGCCCCGGGAGAGAGGGCCTGCTCCCAGCTCCAGGCCAGCTTGCGGGTGGGCGAGGGGGCGTGGCGCAGGCGCACACGGCCGCCCGGGTGGAGTACGCCGGTCATCGGACCGGTGTTGGCGCAATGGGCCGTCACCACCTCGCCGCTGTCGAGCTCGACGTCGGCCAGGAAGCGCTTGTAGCGCTTGAGCAGGATGCCCTCGTGCAGGTCCGCCAGGGGCAGCACCAGCGAGGGTTGGGCGTCGGTGCTGGCCGGCATGGCAGGCAAAGGCGTGGGCGTGGCGCCATGGTGGCCTCTGGCGGCTTGCGCTTCGCTCACGACCGGTAAGAATCCACGCTCGATCAGGTGGCTCTGTTCCGGATGGGTGAATCGAGTCAGCTCGGTAACGAGGCGCCCGTGGCAAGCGCGGCAGAGGCAAGCGCGGAGGCCGATCCTCCTGAGGTCCTGGCCAGCGGCAAGGCTGCCGGCAGCGGCCGGTCGCTGCGGCGTATCGCGCTGATCGTGGCGGTGGCCACCGCCCTGAGCAAGCTGGCCGGCCTCGTGCGCCAGCAGGTGATCGCCGCCGCCTTCGGGGTCGGCGCCGCCTACGACGCCTACAACTACGCCTATGTGCTGCCGGGCTTCCTGCTGATCCTGCTGGGTGGCATCAACGGGCCGTTCCACAGCGCCATGGTCAGCGTGCTGGCGCGCCGGCCCCGTCAGGAAGGGGCCTATGTGCTGGCAGCGATCAACACGCTGGTGGGAGCTGGGCTGATCGTCGTCACGCTGCTGCTGGTGGTGTTCGCCGATCCGCTGATCACCATGCTGGGCCCGGGCCTGGACGGCGTTCGCCACGACATCGCGGTGGTGCAGCTGCGCTGGATGGCGCCGATGGCCCTGTTCGCCGGCCTGATCGGTCTGGGTTTCGGTGCCCTCAACGCCGCTGATGTGTTCTGGCTGCCCTCGGTGAGCCCGCTGCTCTCCAGCGTGGCCGTGATCGCCGGCATCGCCCTGTTGTGGTGGAAGCTCGGCGCGGAGATCCTGTCGCCCACCACCGCGGTGATCGGTGGCATCGTGCTGGCGGCCAGCACCACGATCGGCGCGATCCTGCAGTGGCTGATCCAGCTGCCGGCCCTTGCGCGTGAGGGGCTCAACAAGCTGCAGCTGGTCTGGGACTGGAAGGACCCCGGTGTGCGTGAGGTGCTTCGGGTGATGGGCCCCGCCACCCTCTCCTCGGGGATGCTGCAGATCAATGTGTTCGTCTCGCTGTTCTTTGCCTCCGGCATGCCGGCCGCGGCCGCGGGTCTGGGCTACGCCAACCTGCTGGTGCAGACCCCCCTCGGTCTGCTCTCCAATGCGCTGCTGGTGCCGCTGCTGCCGGTCTATGCACGGCTCACGGCGCCGGAGGACCGTCAGGAGCTGATCGCCCGCATCCGCCAGGGCCTGATGCTCTCCAATGCCTCGATGCTGCCCCTGGGGGCGCTGATGGTGGGGCTGGCGGTGCCGATCGTGGCCCTGATCTACGAGCGTGGTGCCTTCAATGCCGAGGCGGCGGATCTTGTTGGGCAGCTGCTGATGGCCTACGGCATCGGCATGCCGGCCTATCTGGCCCGCGACGTGCTGGTGCGCGTCTTCTATGCCCTGGGCGATGGCGTCACCCCGTTTCGCTGGTCGCTCGGCGGCATTGGCCTCAATGCCGTCTTCTGCTGGCTGTTCGTGGGCGGCCCCATTCCTGGCGATGTGTTGGTGCTGCCGGGGCTCTACTGCGGTGCTTCCGGTCTGGTGCTTGCCACGGTGGCGGTGAACCTGATCACCTGCCTGGGCCTGTTGCTGGCCCTGCAACGGCGCCTTGGCGGTCTGCCGCTCCGGGTGTGGGGGCGCGACACGCTGCTGCTGCTGGTTTCCGCTGTTGCGGCGGGCCTGACGGCCTGGGGCATGGCCAGCGTGATCGCCTGGCCGACCCATCTGCTCGGCCGGCTTCTGGAATGCAGCCTGGCCAGCGCTGCAGCGCTGCTGGTGTACGGCCTGATCGCCAGCTGGGGGCGGGTGCCGGAGGTGGATCAGATCAGCCGCCAGCTGCGCGCCAGGATTCCGGGTTTGGGCTGAGCGCCGGGCTCGAAGTTGAGCTCAGAGCTGGGCTCAAAGTTGAGCTCCGAACTGGGCTCAAAGCTGGACGGTGCGTTCTTCGCGGACCTGGATCGGGATCTCGAGGTGGCTGCGGCCGACCATGGCCGGCCCGTCGATCGAATAGATCCTGGCTTCGATGCCGAAGTCGCGAAACGCGTTCTCCATCTCCTGCATCAGCGCCTTCTCCACCTGGGCTTCGGCATCCACCACCTTGCCGATCAGGCGGCTGCCGAGCCGACCGATGCGCTGGCGCACGACCTCGCGGGCGTTGGTGACCTCGATGACCAGCACGGGGCGGCGGCGGGAGGGCGCAACCCTAGCCGCGGTTGGCCAGCAGATCCTCCAGGTCCTGCAGCTGTCCAGGCGGCACGAGCCTTGCCAGGGGCAGGCGGCTGCTGCCGCCCCCGATCGGCACCAGCACGGCCTCGAGAGCCTGGCGAGCGCAGACGCTCGCCCCCTGATCCAGGCGGGCTGCGCATTCGATCGCCAGCGCCTCCGCCACGCCGGCATCCCCCAGATAGAGGTGCCAGCCACCCACCTGGATGTAGAGGCGATCGGCCAACTCCAGCTGCAGCTCGCGGATCTCGCTGGGGGAGAGGCTCATGGCGGGGCTGCTGCTGTTGTTCAGGATGGCGCGTCAGGGCCGGGGCGGCGCAGCAGCACGCTGAGCAGCTGAATCAGGAGCAACGCGCCCCAGATCTCCGTGAGCCAGGCCAGGTGCGGCCAGGGCTGGCGCATGCCCTGCACGAACCACAGACCGCTGTTCACTGCTGCGAACACCATGGCGTGCAGCACCAGGTTCACGATGCGCGAGAAGTGGCGGTAGGTGGGGTCGGCCGGGTTGGCGGGTCCGTACCAGCGGATCGGCATCAGGGGTGGCCGCTCGGAGCGGGAGGTGCTGCAGGGATTGTGATGGGCAGCCCTGGTTGACGGATGGGCCCTCGGTGTGACGAGAATGTCAGGGCAGGCCCAGGCGCTTGTAGCTCAGCGGATTAGAGCATCTGACTACGGATCAGAGGGTCGGGAGTTCGAATCTCTCCAGGCGCGCCTGAATCACCTCCTTCCACAGGAGGTGTCGCAAACCGCCCCTCGCCGGGCGGTTTTTTAATGCTCGCAGGGGGCGGCCCCGCCGTTGTCGGTTTCTTACGATCAGGTTCACCTGAGCGGCCTTTCATGGCGGACCCCACCGGCGCGGCGATCAACACCTCTCTGGCGGCCGGCGACCCTGCCATCGCCGCCCTGATCAACCGCGAGCTGGTCCGTCAACAGACTCATCTCGAGCTGATCGCTTCCGAGAACTTCGCCTCCCGGGCCGTGATGGAGGCCCAGGGCTCGGTGCTCACCAACAAGTACGCCGAGGGCCTGCCCGCCAAGCGCTACTACGGCGGCTGCGAGCACGTGGATGCGATCGAGGAGCTGGCGATCGAGCGGGCGAAGCAGCTGTTCGGTGCCGCCTGGGCCAACGTGCAGCCCCACAGCGGCGCCCAGGCCAACTTCGCCGTGTTCCTGGCGCTGCTCCAGCCCGGCGACACGATCCTGGGCATGGACCTCAGCCACGGCGGTCACCTCACCCACGGCTCGCCCGTGAACGTGAGCGGCAAGTGGTTCAAGGCCGTCCACTACGGCGTCGACCCCGAGACCCAGCAGCTCAACTTCGAAACGATCCGCCAGCTGGCCCTGGAGCACAAGCCGAAGCTGATCGTCTGCGGCTACTCGGCCTACCCCCGCACGATTGATTTCGAGGGCTTCCGCGCCATCGCCGATGAGGTGGGCGCCTATCTGCTGGCCGACATGGCCCACATCGCCGGCCTGGTGGCCGCCGGTGTGCACCCCAACCCGGTGCCCGTCTGTGACGTGGTGACAACCACCACCCACAAGACCCTGCGCGGCCCCCGCGGCGGCTTGATCCTCTGCCGCGACGCCGAGTTCGGCAAGCAGTTCGACAAGGCTGTCTTCCCCGGCAGCCAGGGCGGCCCGCTCGAACACGTGATCGCCGCCAAGGCGGTGGCCTTCGGTGAGGCGCTGCAGCCCAGCTTCCGCACCTACAGCAATCAGGTGATCGCCAATGCCCAGGCCCTGGCCGAGCGCATCCAGGAGCGTGGCATCGCCGTTGTGAGCGGCGGCACCGATAACCACATCGTTCTGCTCGATCTGCGCAGCATCGGCATGACCGGCAAGGTGGCCGACCTGCTGGTGAGCGATGTGCACATCACCGCCAACAAGAACACGGTGCCCTTCGATCCCCAGTCGCCCTTCGTGACCAGCGGCCTGCGCCTCGGCACCGCCGCCTGCACCACGCGCGGCTTCGATGAGGCCGCCTTCCGCGAGGTGGCCGATGTGATCGCCGATCGCCTGCTCAACCCCGAAGACACCGCCATCGAGCTGCGCTGCCGCGAGCGGGTGGCCGCGCTGTGCGAGCGCTTCCCCCTCTATTCCGCCGAGCGTCAGCTGCAGCCGGTCTGAGTGCTTGAACCGGCCGCCCTGCTTAAGCTTTCGGCGGCAGCCCAGCCTCCGGCCCCCATGCCGACCGTGCAGCGCTCGTGATGATTTCCAGCCGGCCGGACCTCGCCGCGGTTCTGGCCTTCGGCATGGCGGCCATGGGCACGGCTTTGATCGTGCCGCTGGTGCGCCGCGCCGGCCTGCGGTTGGGTCTCACGGACCAGCCTGATGCCCGCAAGCAGCACACCAAGCCGATGGTGCGCCTCGGCGGTGTGGGCATCGTTGCGGGCTTCGTGCTGGCCCTGCTGCTGATCTGGGGCCTGGGTGGCTTCGTGGAGCTGCCGCCCGAGCGTGATGCGCTGATCTGGACCACCCTGGCCGGTTCGCTTTGCTTCTTCCTGATCGGCCTGGCCGACGACCTGTTTGCCCTGCCGCCCCTGCCGCGGCTGGCCCTGCAGCTTGGGGTGGCGATGGCCGTCTGGAGCCAGGGCGTGCGCATCGGTGCGATCGATCTGCCCTTCGCCCTGTTCGGAAGCCAGGCCGGCGCGATTGTTCTGCCGGATGGCCTCAGCCTCCTGGCCACCGTGATCTGGCTGGTGGGCATCACCAATGCGATCAACTGGCTCGACGGTCTGGACGGCCTGGCCGCCGGTGTCAGCGGCATCGCCGCCGTGGGTCTTCTCTCGGTGAGCTACAGCCTCAACCAGCCGGCGCCGGGTCTGCTGGCGGCGGCCCTGGCCGGCAGCTGCCTGGGCTTTCTGCGCCACAACTTCAATCCCGCCCGCATCTTCATGGGTGACGGTGGCTCCTACTTCCTGGGCTTCGCCCTGGCTGCCATCAGCATCGTCGGCCCGGCCAAGGGCCTCACCAGTGTCAGCCTGCTGCTGCCCCTGCTGATCCTGTCGCTGCCGCTGGCCGACATGTCGGCCGTGATCATGGGCCGCGTCAGCGAAGGCCATTCACCCTTCTATCCCGATCGGCGCCATCTGCATCACCGCTTGCTGCGGGTTGGCTTCAGCCATCGCCGCACGGTGGTGCTGATCTATGCCTTCACCCAGTGGCTTGTGGCGCTTGCCCTGGTGTTGGCCAACGCCGAGCTCCGTTTCCTCTGGTTGGCCCTGGCCACCGCCGTGCTGATCAGCGTGGTGATCGGCTGCCGCCGCAGCCTCAGCCGCGAGCAGGGTCAGCAGGAGCATGATCTGGCTGCTCCCGCTGCCGGCGCCGCCGGTGGAGATCACCAGCGGTGAGCGGTACCGCTGAGATCCTCTGCATCGGCACGGAGCTGCTGCTCGGCAACATCACCAATGGCAACGCCCGCTGGCTGGCGGAACAGCTGGCGGCCCTGGGCATCAGCCATCAGCGCCAGGCCGTGGTGGGCGATAACCGCAAGCGGTTGATCGCCATGGTGCGCGAAGCCGCGGGCCGCTGCCGGGTGCTGATCACCACCGGCGGCCTCGGACCCACACCCGATGACCTCACAACCGAAGCGATCGCTGCGGCCTTCGGCGCTCCGTTGGTGGAGCACCCGCAGGTGTGGGCCACCATCCAGGCCAGGCTCAGTGCCCGCGGACGCCCGGTGGCGGCCAGCAACCGCCGGCAGGCGCTGCTGCCGGTGGGAGCCGCGCTGCTGCCCAATCCCACCGGCACCGCGCCCGGCATCATCTGGACTCCCGATCCGGCCGGGCTGGATTTCTCGGTGGAGCCGGGGTTCACGGTGCTCACATTTCCGGGAGTGCCCAGTGAGATGCAGGCGATGTGGCACGCCACAGCGGCGCCCTGGCTGCGGGATTCGGGCCTCGCAGACGGGGTGGTTGCCAGCCGGATGCTGCGGTTCTGGGGCGTGGCGGAATCGACCCTGGCCGAGCAGATGGCGGATCTGCTGGAGCAGGCCAACCCCACGGTGGCGCCCTATGCCGGTGCTGGCGAGGTGAAGCTGCGGATCACGGCCCGGGCGGCCAGTGCGGCGGAGGCCGATGCGCTGCTGGTGCCGTTGGAGGCCGAGATCCGTGCCCGCAGTGGCAGCGTCTGCTTCGGCGCCGACGACGACAGCCTGGCGGCGGTGGTGCTGCAGCAGCTGCGGGACCGCGGTCAGACCCTGGCGGTGGCGGAGAGCTGCACTGGTGGGGGGCTTGGTGCGGCGCTGGCGGCCGTGCCCGGTGCCTCGGATGTGTTTCTCGGCGGGGTGATCGCCTACGCCAATGCCCTCAAGCAGGGTCTGCTGGCGGTGCCGGCCGACCTTCTGGAGGTCCATGGCGCCGTGAGTGATCCGGTGGCGCGCGCCATGGCCGAAGGAGCCCGCCGTGCCACCGGTGCCGACTGGGCTCTGGCCATCAGCGGCATCGCCGGCCCCGGCGGCGGCAGCGCCGACAAGCCCGTGGGCCTGGTGCATATCGCCGTGGCTGGTCCTGATGGTTGCCGCAGTGAGGGTGTGCGCTTCGGATCGAGCCGCGGCCGCAGCTGGATTCAGACCCTCAGCGCCGGCGAGGCTCTCAACCGGCTGCGGTTGCGGCTGGCGACCTGAACCGGCAGCGATCCCCCGATCCTTCTACAGCCAGCGGTTTTTTAGGGTGGCGGATTCCAATGACAGCAACGCCGTGAGCGCCGGCACCCTCTACGACAAGGTCTGGGATCTGCATCGGGTCGCCGAGCTGCCCGGCGGAGCCAGCCAGCTGTTCATCGGCCTGCACCTGATCCACGAGGTCACCAGCCCACAGGCCTTCGCGGGCCTCAGGGATCTGGGCCTGAGCGTGCGCCATCCCGAGCGCACCGTGGCCACGGTGGATCACATCGTGCCCACCACCTCCCAGGCGCGGCCCTTCGCCGATCCGCTGGCGGAGGAGATGCTGGTCACCCTCGAGGCCAACTGCGCCGAGCACGGCATCACCCTGCATGGCCTTGGCAGTGGCCGTCAGGGCATCGTGCACGTGATCGCCCCCGAACTTGGCCTCACCCAGCCGGGCATGACCGTCGCCTGCGGCGATTCCCATACCTCCACCCACGGCGCCTTCGGAGCGATCGCGTTCGGCATCGGCACCAGTCAGGTGCGCGACGTGCTGGCCAGCCAGAGCCTGGCGATGGGCAAGCTGAAGGTGCGCCGCATCTGGGTGGACGGTGCGCTGCAGAGCGGCGTCTACGCCAAGGATCTGGTGCTGCACGTGATCCGCACCCTCGGCGTGAAGGGCGGCGTCGGCTATGCCTACGAATTCGCCGGTCCGGCGATCGATGCGCTCTCGATGGAGGAGCGCATGACCCTCTGCAACATGGCGATCGAGGGTGGTGCGCGCTGCGGCTACGTCAACCCCGACCAGACCACGTTCGACTACCTGCAGGGCCGCCCCTGCGCCCCGAGCGGTGAGGCCTGGGAGCGTGCCGTGACCTGGTGGAGCAGCCTGGCCAGTGGCCCGGACGCCGTGTTCGACGACGAGGTGCGCTTCGATGCGGTGGCCATCGCCCCCACCGTGACCTGGGGCATCACCCCTGGCCAGGGCATCGGCGTGGATGAGACCGTGCCCACCCTGGAACAGACCGAGGCCGAAGAGCGCCCCCTGGCGGAGGAGGCCTACCGCTACATGGATCTGCAGCCCGGCACGCCGATCGCCGGCACACCGGTGGATGTGTGCTTCATCGGCAGCTGCACCAACGGCCGCCTCAGTGATCTTCAGGCGGCGGCAGCGGTGGCGAAGGGCCGGCATGTCGCGCCTGGCATCAAGGCCTTCGTGGTGCCCGGCAGCGAGCAGGTGGCCGCGGCGGCGGAAGCCGCCGGCCTCGATGCGCTGTTCCGTGAGGCCGGTTTCGAGTGGCGCGAGCCCGGCTGCTCGATGTGCCTGGCGATGAATCCCGATCGCCTGGAGGGCCGGCAGATCAGCGCCAGCTCCAGCAACCGCAATTTCAAGGGCCGCCAGGGTTCCGCCAGCGGCCGGACCCTGCTGATGAGCCCGGCCATGGTGGCGGCCGCCGCCGTCACCGGCCGGGTGAGCGATGTGCGCACGCTCCTCAACGCCTGATCACCTGCCGCCAGCCCACCCCATGACCAACCCCACGCCCTTCCCGTCCGGATCGATCACCACGGTGACTGGCATCACCGTGGTGGTGCGCGGCGATGACATCGACACCGATCGGATCATTCCGGCGCGCTTTCTCAAGTGCGTCACCTTCGAGGCTCTCGGTCCGGCTGTCTTCGCCGACGATCGGGCGGAACTGGCGGCCGATCCCGATCCTGCCGTTCAGCACCCCTTCGATCGGCCGGAGCATCAGGGCGCGGCGATCCTGCTGGTGAACCGCAACTTCGGCTGCGGCTCCAGCCGCGAGCATGCGCCACAGGCGCTGATGCGCTGGGGCATCCGCGCCGTGGTGGGTGAGAGCTTTGCCGAGATTTTTCACGGCAACTGCCTGGCCCTCGGTATTCCCTGCCTGGTGGCCGGTCATGACCAGATGCTGGCGATCCAGGCGGCCGCCGCGGCGGCGCCGGCTGAGCGTTTCCGGCTGGAGGTGGCCGGAGCTTGTCTGAGCGGCGCGGGCCAGTACTGGGAGCTGGAACTGGCCGCCGGCCCGCGCCAGATGCTGGCGAGCGGTCAGTGGGATGCCACCGGCCAGCTGGTGGCCAATGCCGAGGCGCTGCAGGCCACGGTTCAGCGGTTGCCTTATCTGCAGGGCTTCACCAGCCTCTGAGTGCCGGCGGGGGCGATCTCACCACGCGGTTGTGGCGGTCGGTCTCACAACTGTCTATCAAGGAGACAGGTGCTCGTGGGGCTGGCGGTGATGGGCGACGCAGGCGCAGGGATGGTTGGGCGACAGTCGGGGTGGGAGGTAGGCCGGGCGGCGGCCGCCCTGCTGCTGGCGGGAGCGATGTGTGGGCTGGCTTCGGAAGTAGCCGCTCCACGCGGGGTACGGGCGGCGAAACCTGCCGTGGTCTCCCTGCCGGTGCAGCCATGGCAGCCTCGGGTTCCCATGCCTCTGAGGCCGACGGCGCCTCCTTGGAGTGCCTGTCGCGGCTGTGATCTCCGGCGCGCCGATCTGCGTGGCCTGCTGCTCACGGGGGTCGATCTGCGTGGGGCGGACCTGCGTGGGGCGGATCTGCGCGGCAGCAACCTTGAGGGCGCCGACCTCACCGGCGCCAATCTGCGGGGGGCTCGCCTCGCGGGCGCCTGGCTCAGCAATGCCGACCTCAGCGAGGCTGATCTCCGCGATGCCGACCTGCGCGACGCGGTGGTGATCCAGGCCCTGACCCCAGGCGTTCAGCTGGAGGGGGCGGTGCTGGTCGGCGCGCAGATCACGGGAAGCGATCTGGTGATCGGCGGGCCCGAGGAGTGGGTGCCGCCGCTACCGCCGCTGCCGGGCCTGCCCGGCGCTGATCAGAAACCGCGTCGTTGAAGCGTGGCTGGATCCGTGGACATGGTCATGGGGTTGTAGGGAACGAAGGGCACACCGGTGCCGCGGAAGTTGAAGTCGTTCAGCTTCACGCGAATGCCGCCAAGTTGTTGATAGGGGCTGTAGTAGACCGCCAGCTCATAGGCGCGCCGCTGCCAGCGCAGCTCGACGTAGGAGTCCACCGTGTCGCCGAAGAATTCGGAACTGGCATCAACATTCAGGCCGATGCCACCGCTGAGCAGCAGTGGCCCCACGATCTGCTGGGTCAGACCGATGCCAACCGTGGCCAGATCAACGGCGCGGTCGAAGCTGAAGGGACTGACCCCATCGCGCAGGGTTCCACCGCCGGTGATGGTGAGCTGGGTGTAGTCCAGAACATTGCGCTGCAGGCGGCCCAGGGTGAGGGTGGGGCCGCCGCTGAAGCTGATCAGGTTCTGACGGCTGCCATCGCCGAAGTAGGCAAGGCTCACGGTGGTGTTCGTGTTGAGCGTGAGCCCGGGCACGATCGGCGTCGGGGTGTAGCGGCTCGATGAGTCCGTCACGGGTGTCACGGGCTTGCCCGTCCAAAGGGGCAGCTGACTGTTGAGCGAGGCGAAGAAGCTGCCCCGCCAGAGTTCGGTCAGATTGGTGCTCTGGAACTCGTCAGCCTGGAAGTTGCCGATTCCGGCACGCCAGTAGAGCTGATTGCTGAGACGGCCCCAGTTCGGCAGGGTCTGCGCCTGCTCGAGGGAAACGCCGACCGCGGAGTAGACATCCTCCTCACCCAGCGATCCGTTCCAGACCCGGTAGCGGTAGGCGGCGAAACCACGGGCTGTGGTGCTGCCGATCCATGGCAAGCGCAGCTCCCGGGATACGTTCCCCCAGCTGCGGGTGCCGTTGGCGAAGTTGCTGGGATCGAAGGTGGAGATGTCGGCGGTCGCATCCACCTTGAAGCCCAGAGCTGTGCTCTCCAGCCGCGCCAGCAGGCCGAACAGGTCGCCGATCCTGGTGGGCTGGCTGCTGGGGGGATCTCCGGCTGACTGTCCCGGCAGGACGTAGCTGTCCGTGGTGCCATCAAGGGCGCGCCGCACCATGAACTGCGGCTGGAGCTTCAGGGTTCCGTTCTTGCCGATGCTGATGGCCTTGGCGTTGTAGCCGATGTAGGCGCCATCACGGTCTTCGCCATCGCTGGCCAGCACCCAGCCGCTTTCCACCTTTTTCTTCTTCTCGAAGCGCTGGTTGCGCTGGATGGGGATCGGCAGTCGGTCCTCCAGGATCAGCTGGTTGCGGCTGCTCTGGATCACGAGATCGCCGTTGGGCTCGAGCTTGGCTACCACCCCTTCGGCATCCATCCAGGCCTGGGCGGGTGTGTAGGGGTCGTTGCTGAAGGCGGCCCGATCGGCTTGCCAGCCATCGGGGGTCACGGTGATCTTGTTGGCCTGCATCCGCCAGCGGCTGATGGTGCCGCTCACGAGCTTGCTGTTCTCCTCGGTCAGGATCGGTTGGAGCTGCACGGGCCTGACGGCGCCGTAGGTCACTTCGGCGGTCTTGATGTCGTAGTCATCTGGCTGGGCGCCGAAGCGACGGTCCGCCCGGAGGCTCTGCTGGAACTGGAGGTCGCTCACCCGCTGGTCGACCCCGGCGTTGAGGGCCTCTTGGCGCAGCTGCTCCTGCTGGCGTGGTGGGAGGCCTTGGCCTGCTCGGTTGGCGGCGGGTCCGGACCTGCTGGGCGTGGCTGTGGCCTGGCCGGCGCTGCCGAGGGCCACCGCGTTGAGCTGTTCAGCCATGGACCGGCCCTTGCCCTTGCCATTGCCCTTGCCAGCTGTCGTGCTCCCGGGACAGGGATCCGGCGGCAACATCGCCACGCCCAGCTGTTTGGCGGCTGCGCTACCGAAGCGATAGCGGAGGCCCAGCAGATAGGCATTGCTGCCTTCACTTACACCGCTGTAGGTGCCATAGGCCCCGGAGCGGTGATGGATGCGGCCCACCATCGACCATTGCGGCGACACCAAGGCTTCGATTTCAAAGCCCAGGTAGTTCAGAAAGGTGGTGAACTGCTCGCGGAAGGTCTTCTCGTAATTGCTGACGCTGGTGTTCAGGCTGACACCCTCAACAAAACCCACGCTCAGCCACGGTTGCAGCCAGGCCCGCAGGCCGAATCCCCAGGTGAATTCACCGAAGGTCTGGGCCGGTGTGTTCGAGAACGGGTCGCTCTGATTGAAGCCTCCTCCGGGCTGCGACAGGGCGCGATGCAGCAGGGCGTTGGAGTCGAATTCCAGTGCCAGTGGCCCGGCGCGCAGCAGGCGCCGGTTGAGGCCGACACCCAAGAGGTACTCAGGCCGGAACTCACCTCTGAAGATGAAGGTGTCGCCGAAGTTGGCATCGATCATCTGGCCGCCCCACAGCGTTGCGGCCCATGGGTATGGGTGCCAGTCCGGCAGCGGCGGCAGCGGCGGCGGACAGGCCATGGTCTGGGCTGCCGGAGACAGGGCCACTGGCGGCATGCGCCAGCTGTCTTCGGGCAGCGCCTGGGGGGTACCGGCTGGCGGTCCGTCCAAGCCGGCAAAAGGTGCGCTCAAGCCAAGAGCCTCGTGCTCGCCCGGATCGCCGAGTGGCCGCTGGGTGAGGGCGACGTTGGTGCTGACTGCTTCGGCGTTCTCCGCTGCCCGTTCAGGTGCCAGGGGGACGTTGAAGGGAGGGGTCAGCTGCTCCCAGTAACTCAGAGGCAGCAGCGCTGCGGCTGGAGCCGTGGCTGGGTTGAGATCGAGGGCGCTGCTGTCGAGATCGAGAACGCCGTAGACCTCCTCAAGCTCTCCGCTGTTTTCGATCAGGCTGTAGCGCAGCCGGCTGGCCTGCAAGTAGTGGTTGCCGCGCTGGAAGCGCACCCGTCCGCTGGCCTCGATGGTGCGGCTGGCGGTGTCGTACTCCAGCCGGTCCGCCAGGAGCCGTCCGCCGGCGAGCATGGCCCGGACATTGCCGGTGGCCACGAAGCGATTGGTCAGCAGGTCGAACCCCTGGCTGTCCGCCTGAATGGTCAGCTCCTGCGGGGGCTGCTGGGCTGGGGTGGCTGCGATCAGCCCGCGTTTGGCGGGGCGTGCTTGCAGTGGGGGTGGTTGGGCCGGCGCGGCTGGAACTTCGCTGCCGGCGGCAACGGGACTGCCAGCAACAACCTGAAGGGTTGCCTTCGGCATGGCTGCTGACTGTTCGTCAGCGCCGCTCGGTGGTTCGCTGGCGCGAGCGCTGGCTCCAATCAGCGTGGACGCTGCTCCCAGGGCCGCGATCAGCAGGCAGGCTCGCTGGGAAGGTGGCACCAAGGCTTCGGGAGCGGGCGTGATCCTGCCACGCCCTGCGGGTGCTCAGCGGCGGATCAGCTGAAGGACTGGATCACTCCTCGAGATCCTTGCGGCTGGGGGTACGGCTGGGATCGCTGGCCAGGAAGCCGAACACGAAGATCCCGATGAAGAAGAAGACGACGGAGTAAACCGAGATCTTGAGGGCGAGCATGGATCCGTCCGGCGGGTGACAGGGAGTGACAGGCGCCAGGTGGGCCCAGAACGACCCTGCGGCAGCCGCATCATCCTATGGGTCACGATCACGTTGACCGCCGCCGGAGGCTCCAGAGGCCGTGCTTCGCTCCTGGATTGAAACGTTTCAGGCGCAGACGCGACTGGACCTCCTGCCCCTGTGGGAGTGCCGGGGCCCCGATGGCACCGCCGTCGCTGCTCTGGCGGACCCCTGGGGTGCGGCCCAGCGTCCCGACTGGCACGCCCGTGGGCTGCTGAGCTGGCCGCGCGGTGGGCGCTGGCAGCGGTTGCGGCTGCAACTGCCCTGCCCGCCAGCCTGGCGGCAGCAACAGCGGGGTGATCGCCAGGCGCGGCTGGTGCTGCGCTGGTGGGCCGATGCCGTGCAGCTGCGGGTTGACGGCCGTGTGGTGCATGAAGGCGACCTGTTCGACAGCACCTGCCGCTGGCTGCTGCCTGAGCGCTGGTGGCAGGGCGAGCACCTTGCGCTGGAGCTGGACCTGCGCTCTCCCCTGCACGACGACGGAGCGCTGATCGAGAGCCGGCTGGAGCTGGAGCCGATCGATCCCGCAGATCCGGCCGGCCTGCTGCAGGCCCAGGCGCTCAGCCTGCTGGAGTTGCGTCAGGGTGCTGATGTCAGTCAGGCCCTGCTGCAGGGGCTGGATTCGGCTGATCCCGCCAGCGGTTCCGCCATCCGGACGCGGCTCTCCCAGTTGGCGCTGCAGCGTCCGGCCGGTGGATTTCAGGTGCTGGGCCATGCCCACCTTGATCTGGCCTGGCTGTGGCCGGTGGCCGATACCTGGCAGGCGGCGGTCCGCACGTTCGCGTCGGCGCTGACTTTGCTGGAGCGCCATCCGCAGCTGCACTTCGCCCACTCCACTCCGGCCCTCTACGCCTGGATCGAGCGTCATCACCCCGCCTTTTTTGGCAGGATCCGCGCCGCCATGCAGGCCGGTCGCTGGGAGCCGATCAACGGCCCCTGGGTGGAGAGCGACTGCGTGCTGATCAGCACCGCCTCGCTGCTGCGTCAGTTCCAGCTCGGGCAGGCCTACAGCCGCCGCGCCTTCCCGGAATGGCGTCATGAGTTGTGCTGGCTGCCGGACAGCTTCGGCTTCGCAGCGGGGTTGCCGGCCGTGGCCCAGGCCACGGGTGTGCGCTGGTTCTGCACCCACAAGCTGGCCTGGAACGCCACTAATCCCTTCCCGCACCGTCTGTTCCGCTGGCGCAGTCGCTGCGGCGCCGAGCTGCTGGCGCTGATGACGGCGCCGATCGGCACCGATGGAGATCCCCTGGCGATGGAGCGCTACCGCCTGCAGTGGCAGGCCGGCACCGGCCTCGACGAGGCCCTCTGGCTGCCTGGTGTGGGCGACCACGGTGGCGGCCCCACCGAGGAGATGCTGCAGCAGCTTGAGCTCTGGCAGCAGCAGCCCCTGGCCTGCCCGCAGCGGCACGGCACGCTGCGGGACTATCTCGATCGGCTCGAACCGCTCGCTCCGCAGCTGCCGGTGTGGCGTGATGAGCTCTACCTGGAGCTGCATCGCGGCTGCGCCACCAGCCGCCCGGATCAGAAGCGCCACAACCGCAGCCTGGAGCGGCTGCTGCGGGAGGCGGATCTGGCCCTGGGATTGCTGAGCCTGAGCGGCCAGGCCGGCGGCATCACACAGCAGCGCGCCGACTGGCGGCCACTGCTGTTCCAGCAGTTCCACGACATCCTCCCCGGCACCTCGATCAGCGCGGTGTTCGAGCAGGCGGAACCTCAGTGGCGCTCCAGCCGCCGCGCCGCTGCCCGCCTGCGTGATTGTGCGCTGCAGCAGCTGCTGGGTCCGGGGTCTGCCGGTTGCTGGTGGCTGATGAGCCTGCAAGCCACGGCCGCTGGCCCACGCACCCTGCGCCTGCCGCGCGGCAGCTGGCGGTTGGCGGGGGAGCCGGCGGCTGCCGCGCCGCCGCTGCCGAGTCAGCCGGCTCCGGGCGGTGGCAGCTGGGTTCAGCTGCCGGCCACCAGCGGCATCGCCGGGCTTGCCCTCGAACGCTCAGATCCGGCACCAGCCGCAGTGCCTGAGGCGATCCTGCAGCCGGTGGAGCTCCGCGAGCTCCCTGAGCTCAGTGATGGTGCCTCTGGACGCCGCTGGCTGCTCGGCAATGGCCTGGTGAACGCAGAGCTGGACGCCGCCGGGGTGGTGCAGCTCTGGGGTGCTGATGGTTTGCCTCAGCTGTCACAGCCCTTGCAATGGTGCCGCTGGCGCGATCAGGGCGAGTTCTGGGATGCCTGGGATATCGCCGCCGACTACCGCGAACAGCCTCTGCCGCTCGAGTGGCAGGGCACGCCTGAGCTGGTGGAGAAGGGGCCTCTCTGCTGCCGCCTGCTCTGGCGCGGGCGTTGCGGCAGCAGTTCGCTGCGGCTGGATGTGCAGCTGCGGGCGGCCAGTCCGTGGCTGGAGCTGACGCTGCAGGTGGACTGGCGCCAGTGTCACGAGCTGTTGCGGCTGGAGATCCCCCTGGCCCAGCCGGCCGTGCGGCTGGCGGCGGACACCGCTGGAGGTGTTCTGGAGCGTCCGGCGCGGCCCGGCACCGCCCGCGAGCAGGCGCGCTGGGAGGTGCCGGTGATCAGCTGGGTCGCCTCCCAACCGCTGTCCGGCGCGGGCGGCGGTCTGGCCGTGCTGCTGGATGGCCCGCAGGGAGCCTCCATCGCGCCGGCGCGGCTTGGGGTGTCGCTGCTGCGTGCGCCAACCTGGCCCGATCCAGGGGCAGACAACGGTCTGCAGCGCCTGCGGTTGGCCCTCATGCCCTGCACAGAAGGCTGGCGCCAGCAGGCTGTGCCGGGCCAGGCGCGCAGTTTCCGCGAACCACTCTGGTTGCGGCCGGCTTCCCCGGCATCGCCGGGCTTAGGTCAGCGTTCTGGATCGAGCCCTCAGGCCTCCCTGCCGCCGTTGCGGTTTGGTTCGGAGGCTCTGGAGCTGATCGGTCTTGAGCCGGCTGAAACGGCTGGGCAGGCCTGGCTGACCCTGCAGAACCTCAGTCCGCTGCGGCAGCGCCTGCAGCTCTCCATGGGCTGGAGGCTGCTGGAGGGATCGGCTGCGATCAGCCCCTGGCAGCTGGTTCGGCTGCGGCTGGCACTGGTGCCGCCTGATCAGTCGTCGTGATCGTCGAAGGGGTCGGTGAGCCCCTTGGACGGCGGGCCGAAGGCCAGGTAGATGCCGAAGCCGGTCAGGCCGAGCAGCACAGCCAGCACGGCGATCGCCACGGAGAGGGCTGGCGAGCCGCTGGCGGCAACGCTGCTGTCAATCAGGCTGGTTTCCATCACAACTCTCGACGTGGGCCGCGGTGCGGGCCGTCAGCACCCTTACAGTAACCAGACCTTTTCCCTGCCAGAGAGCACCGCGCCGTCATGGCTCAACGCACCCGCCTGGGAGACCTGCTCCGCCCCCTCAACTCCGAGTACGGCAAGGTGGTGCCGGGTTGGGGAACCACGCCGGTGATGGGCATCTTCATGGCCCTGTTCCTGGTGTTTCTGCTCGTGATCCTGCAGCTGTACAACAAGTCGCTGCTGCTGGACGGCATCACCGTCAACTGGAACGGCATGGGCTGAGCCTGATGAACGTCTTCGGGATCGGACTGCCCGAGCTGGCTGTCATCGCCGCCATCGGCTTGTTGGTGTTCGGCCCGAAGCGGCTGCCTGAACTGGGTAAGACCCTTGGTCGCACTCTCAAGGGCTTTCAGGCGGCCTCCAGCGAGTTTGAGCAGGAGTTCCGCAAGGCGGTCGACACGGTTGAAGCGGAGGTGAGCGCCGCTGCTCCTGAAGAAGGACGTTCAACTGCTGACCGTCTGCCTGCTGCCTCGGAGCCCGAAGCCGCCAATTCTGTCGACAAGCCGGCCAGCTGAGCTCGCCATGGCTGATCCCTGTGGGCTTTTGCCCCTGCAGTTGCTGGTGGGTTTAGGCAACCCTGGTGAGAAGTACGCCGGCACCCGCCACAACGTTGGTTTCATGGCCCTGGAGCGGCTCGCCTCGCGTGCCGCCACTGCTTTCCGCCAGCAGGCCAAGCTTCACGGTCTGCTGGCGGAGGTGGGCCAGGGCCAGAAACGCTTGCGTCTGCTGATGCCGCAGACCTACATGAACGACAGCGGGCGTTCCATCCGTGCCGCCCTCGACTGGTACGGCATTGAGCCGGTGCAGATGCTGGTGCTCGTCGACGACATGGATCTGCCCCTGGGCCGCCTGCGGCTTCGCAGCTCCGGGGGGGCGGGTGGACACAACGGCCTGCGCAGCACCATCGCCCACCTGGGTGGGCAGGAGTTTCCGCGCCTGCGCATCGGCATCGGGGCTCCGGCACTCAATCCGGTGGAGCGCAAGCAGCGCACCGTGGGCCATGTGTTGGGTCGTTTCGCTCCTGCCGAGCAGCCCGTGCTGGAGGAGGTGCTGGATGAGGTGCTGGCGGGCATTGATCTGATCCAGCGCCTCGGTATCGAGCGGGCCGGTAACCGATTGAACGGGTTTGTGGCCCCGGCTGCCGCCAAGCTGGCCCAGGCCCCCGTCGCCTGAGGCCCATCCCGTGAGCCGTCTGCCTGCCACCACTGCCCAGCTGCGGGTGCTGCATCAGAGCTTCAGCCAGCGGCTGCTGGAGGGGGAGGTGAGCGCCGGTGGGTTTCAGTGGACCTTCAGCTGGTTCTTCGATCGCGGTGAACTGCTCGTGGAGCCATCTCTGGGCCGTGCCCTGATCCAGGACGCCCTGCTGCGGTTTCTGCTCAAGGCCGATTACCAGCTGGAGCCCGGCGGCGACTATGCCTTCACGGTCCGGGCGAAGTTCTGATCCTGGCCAGCCAGTGTGTGCGGCTGCGCTGCAGCGGCCGCCCCAGGTAGCGCTCCAGCAGCAGTTGCGCCACGACGTCGTCCACGTCCCGCGGCGGTAGCCGCATCCCTTTCGGCAGCAGCCGTTGCCAGCCCCTGGGCGGCTCTAGCTGCCAGTACCGCTGCCGTGCCGCCAGGGTCGTGCCGGCTTCGTCCACCAGCACAACCGGCAGCCTGAGGCAGGCCAGTTGCTGCTGCCAGTGGGAGCTGCCCGTGCCGTTGCCAAGTACCACGGCGGCGATCAGCCCCTGCTGGCACCACTGCTCGAGCTGCCGCCAGCAGATTTCCGGTTCGAGAACGCCGGCGCTCAGGATCTCCAGGCCGTCCTGGTCGCTGCGCACCAGACCGCATTTGCTGCGGCCTGGATCCAGGCCTGCATAGGGCGCCACCGCATGGCTGGCGACGCTGGGGGGCATCGGGGGCTTCATCGATTGGCGGGACCACGCTGCAGCTGGGGGGCAACCGGCACGGTCTGCAGTGCACGGATGTCAACCACCACAGGGTCGGCCAGGTCGCTGCTGCGGCGGGCGACGGCCTCGAGGCGCACCGTCTGGCCGCTGGGACGGTTGGTGAGTGCCGCTCCGAGCTGATTGAAGCTGCCAGCGTCGAACTGAAGCCCGTCGCTGAGGGTGCCGCGGCGTTGGGCCTGGCTGAAGGCCGCGGCCAGCAGCAGGTTCAGGCGGCTGCGCACCTGCTCGGGGCTGCGTTCATCCCCTTCAAGAACGGTGGTGGACAGCTGCTCGCCCGCTTGAACCACCTGTCGGTTGGGCCGTGCATCCATGAACGCCACCACCTGCCGTTCCCCCTTGAGCACGTTGGCGGCGGAGATCACGCTCACCACCCAGCTGCCGCGCTTGCTGATGACCGTCTCCAGCTTGGCGATGTCGCTGCGGGGCACCAGCAGGATCTGACGGTTGGCCGTCTCGCCGGGAAGAACGCGGCGGTAGGCGTTGAGATTGGCCTGGCGCAGCAGGGCCTCGATCACCTCTTTCGCCTGGCTCGGCTTGTCGATCTGAACCTTGGCGATCTCGATGGGCTGGCCGCTGGAGATCACCACATCGCCGCGGCGCAGGGCGATCAGATTGGTTTCCAGCTGCTGGAGTTCACGGGCGCTTTTGGTGATCTTGCTGGTCACCTGGGCCAGTTCAGCCCGGTTGCGGCGGATGTCGGCATCCTTGGCGGTGATGTCGCGGCTGAGTCGATCGCGCTCCTGTTCCAGCTTCAGGCGCTGCTGGTTCAGGGGCACCAGTTCCCGGCGCAGCCCACTGGCCTGCTGCTCCACCACGGCCAGCTTGCTGCGCGCCTGACGCTGTCCGCCTTCAGCACGGCGCAGCTCGCTCTGGCTGCGCTGCAGTTGCTCACGGCTGCTCTCCAGGGCGTTGCGGCTGTCCCGCAGCCGGCGCTCCAGCTGGTCGAGCTCGAACAGTCCGGTGCGTAGCCGCTGGCTCACCAGCAGCATCAGTCCGAGCGACACAGCACTGATCAGGCTGCCTGTCAGCACCGTGATCAGCACCGCTGTGCGGCGTGGACGGAGGTTGAACAGGCTGAGCCTCGCCTTGCCCACCCGTGTTCCCAGGCGATCGCCGAGGGTCGAGAGCACGCCCCCGAGGACCAGCAGGGCCAGGATCAGAAGCCAGCCGGACACGGGACGGAGCGAAGAACGCCAGTATCGACGGAGAGGTTTTTGTTCAGGCCCAGGGTGTGACCAGCCTCACAGCTGAACTGAGCAGCTGAACTGAGCTGCGAACCGATCAACGGCTCGGTTCAGCTGAAGCGTTTGGCCAGGGCCAGGGGGTCGAACACGGTGATCTTCTTGCGGTCGATCTGCACCAGACCGGCATTGCGCAGGTCGCCCAGCAGGCGGGTGATGGTCACCCGGGTGGAGCCGATCGCCTCGGCGATGGCCTGGTGGGAGAGCCGCAGGTCGATGGTGATTCCCTCGCTGCTGGGCACGCCGAAGTCGCGGCAGAGCACCAGCAGAAAGCTCACCAGCCGCGAGGACATGTCGCGGTGCGTGAGCGTTTCGATCATGGTCTCGGTCTGCAGGATGCGCGAGGAGAGGCCCTGCAGCATCAGCAGTCCGACGCTGGCGTCCTGCTCGATCGCCTTTCGCACCGAGGTGGCCGGTGCTGTCACCATCTCGACGCGGGTGAAGGCGATGGCGTGATAGAAGCGATCGGAACGCTGACCGGTGAGCAGCGACAGCACCCCGAAGAGGCTGTTCTCCCGCAGCAGTGCCACGGTGATCTCCTCGCCGGATTCGTACACCCGCGAGAGGCGCACGGCGCCACGGCGCAGCAGGTAGACCTTTTCGGCTGGGTCGCCGGGGAAGAAGATCGTCTTGCCCCGTTCCACCGTTTCGGTGGTGCTGCCCGACAGCGCGCGGATCACATCCAGCAGGGTGGCATTCGCCGGCTGCATGCTGGAGGCTGCGGGGGTCAGCCCCGAAACGCCGGTGGTTGGACTGGCGGAGTAGCGGCTGAAGCCGCCTGTGGCGCCGACCATGACGGCGGTGCGAGGTGAGCCGGACCCTACGGATCGCCTTCGCAGCGCCATGTAACGGTTGACACCAATCGACGGCTTGCGCCCCGGTCTCGGGCCGGGTCTGCGGCGCCTCCTCAGGTCCCTTCTCGCCTGCGTCGGGAGTGGATCGTCTGCCCACAGCTCGGACGCTCACCCCGCCGCCGTCCCGTCCCGGCGTTGGCCTGCACGCCTCACAACGGATTGCTGCCCCGCTGGTACGGGTGTTTCCACTACAGGTGGTGGCCGCAGCTTGCCTGCTGGGCCGACACCGCTACATTCAGGTTTCAAGCGGAGTCGAGCGGGAATGACGGTGAGCATGGCGGCCTCGGCCAAGCACCAGCCCCGCTCCGGACCCGCGCCCCTGCGTTCCGCTGTCCCGCCCCGACCCGCGGAGCCCGTGCGCAGCCTGCGGCTGGTGGCGCAGCAGGAAGGATTGGTTCAGGTCCATACCGCCCCGTTCCGCGGCAGCTTCAGCGGTGTGTTCAGCCAGGCCCTGCGCAGCGCCGGTCTCGGTAGCCGCGTGCTGATCAGTCAGTTCCTCAAGGGCGGCGTCGACCAGGGGATCGAGCACAGCGTCTGGCTGTGCGGTCGCCTGCAATGGTTGCGGCCGGCGGTGGCTGCCTGCCTGGCGGAGCCCGCCCGTGCGGAGAGCGGCTCGGCAGAGGATCGTGATGCGGTGCGGGCTGTCTGGGACTACACCCGTGCCCAACTGCTGGGCGGTGAACTGGATCAGCTGGTGCTGGATGAGCTGGGCCTGGCGGTCGAGCTGGGCTATCTCTCCGCCACCGATGTGCTCGCGGCGCTGGAGCAGCGGCCGCCCCATCTGGATGTGATCCTGACTGGACCCTGCATGCCTGCTGCCCTTCTCGCCATGGCTGATCAGGTCACCCAGTTGCGCCGAGGCTTCTGATGCTCAAGAACGACCGCTGGATCAAGGAGCAGGCAGGCGCCGGCATGCTCGAGCCGTTCCAGCCCGAGCTGGTGCGTCATCTGGATCCCGGCAACGGCACCGGCCCGGTGCTGAGCTTCGGCTGCTCCTCCTACGGCTACGACCTGCGGCTCTCGGCCAAGGAGTTCATGATTTTCCGGCATGTGCCCGGCACGGTGATGAACCCCAAGCGGTTCAACCCGGCCAACCTGGACACGGCACCCCTGCACGAGGACGACGACGGCGCCTACTTCATCTTGCCGGCCCACTCCTACGGCCTCGGGGTGGCCCTGGAGCACATGCGCGTGCCGCCGAATATCACGGTGATCTGCCTGGGCAAGAGCACCTACGCGAGGCTGGGCATCATCGTGAACACCACGCCGGCTGAAGCCAGCTGGGAGGGGCATCTCACCCTGGAGTTCAGCAACTCCTCCGGAGCCGATTGCCGCATCTACGCCAACGAGGGCATCTGCCAGCTGCTGTTCTTTGAGGGCGATCCCTGCGAGACCACCTACAAGGATCGCGCCGGTAAGTACCAACATCAGCCTGAACGGGTGACGCTGGCCAGGATCTAGGGGGCGAGCCGGGCCTTGTGCAGGCGGGTCTTCTCGTACCAGGCGGCAATTTCCGGTGCCCAGGCCTGCATGTGCGGCCACATCAGGTCGCACAGCACGCGGATTTCCTCCTGAGCGTCGAGCTTGGCGCGCAGGTCCATGAAGTGCAGGAAGGCGCGCAGCGAGAAGCTCACCACGAAGTGCTGGCGGTAGTCGAACGGCAGGATGCCGCGCGCATGCTCTTCGGCGAATCCGGCGTCCAGCATCTCCCGATAGCGTTCAGCGGCGGCTCGGCAGAGGTCGAGATCCTTGCTGCGCTCCTCGGCGGTGTAGGCGTACTTCTTGCCCTGGCGGTCGCTGTACTGACCCACCGGCCGCAGGTAGAACACCTCCTCCAGATCGAGCTCGCCGTTGGCGGCGCGGCAGATGCGATCGCCTGTGTAGCGCATCGACTGCACATCGAAGCTCACGCCCACCCGGTGGGTGCGGGCCTGCTGCATCACCGAGTGGGGGAACCAGCCCACGTTCAGCACGATCTGGGCATGCTCGAGCGGGCCGTAGTGACCGCGTTCGCCGGCCAGCAGACGCTTGACGCAGACCTCACCAGCCTTCGTCTCATCGGGCCAGTTGGCGCGGTCGGCCACTACGAATCCTTCGCTGTAGTCCTGGTGCATCGCCGCGTAGATGCACTGCTGCGGATTCGGGGTGGCGGCGATCAGCTCGACCCGGAAGCGGTTCATGGGAATCCGGCGGCGGGACGGCCGGGGTGCGGGTCGGTGCAGGCTAGGCGGCTTCCACGGCTCTGATCGGCTGCTCAGCTCAGCGCGTCGCTCCCAGGCTCGCCCTGGCTCAGCTGTGACTGCGGGGACCGGCCTGGGATGTGCTGGTGACGCCGCCGCCGGGGTTGATCGCACTGAGGGTTCCTACCCCGGGCAGGCTTGGCAGCGGCGTTTGTGCGATCAGGGCATGGCTGAGGGCTTCGAGCTCTGGCCTGCTGCGGGCACCGAGGGAGCGGCCAATGGCGGCGCCCTCGGCATCGAACAGTTCCAGCTGGGGGATGCCGTTCACCTCGAAGCGATCGATCTCGGGTTGCCAGCGCGGGTTGTCGACATTGAGAAGAACCACGTCGAGTTCGCCGCGGTGTTGCTGCTCAATCGTCTCCATTGCCGGAGCCATGGCACGGCAGGCTTCGCACCAGTCGGCATAGAACTCCACCAGGGTCGGACGACCATCGGCCAGTGCCACCGGTAGATCCAGCGACTGGCGGGCGAGTTTCTCCAGGGGAGCGGCCGGCTGCAGGCCGCCACGGAGCAGCACAAGCAGCACCGCCAGCAGTGCAGCCAGAGCGGCGAGCACCACACGCTCCCGCCGACCGAGTGGCGAGGCGGTGTCGGTTTGCGGTGCAGGTGCGCTCACGGCCGGCCCGTTGAGAAGGGTGCCTCAATCTGCCAGTTCCGGCGGGCCCGTTACGCTGCATTCAGGCGGGAGCTGACGTGTGAAGCGCCGCATCACCCTCCACTTCCCCCGCGAGGCGGTGCACCAGCCGATCACCTATCGGCTGGCCGTTGATTTCGACATCGCCGCCAAGATCCTGCGGGCCCAGATCGCACCCAATCAGAGCGGCACGATGGTGGTGGAGCTCTCGGGCGACATCGACGATCTTGATGCAGCCGAGCAGTGGCTGGAGAGCCAGGGGCTGGGACTGAACCGTGCGCCCGGGGAGATCCGGATCGATCGGGATCGCTGCGTGGACTGCGGCATCTGCAGCAGCCTCTGCCCCAGTGGTGCCCTCAGTCTGCAGGCCCCCACTTGGCAGCTGCAGTTCGACACGCAACGCTGTTTCGTGTGCGAACAATGCATCCCCTCCTGTCCTTTCGAGGCCATCGCTCTGGTGTTGGATCAACCGGCCGCTGACCCTCTGGGAGCTTCTCTGTGAGACGGCTGATGCTGCTGCTGTTCCTGCCGCTGCGGGCACCCATGCTGCTGTTGCTCCTTCTGGTGAGCGCCTTCATGGGGCTGCACTGGGCGGATGTGGATCCTGCCCTGATCCAGGAGGCCCAAGGCACGGCCACCCGCGCCATGGCGGGGCCGTTCTTCTGGCCGCTCCAGTGCCTGCAGGCGGTGTTCGTGGTGGTGCTCTGCACCATGCCGGATCTGCTGATGCGTGAGATCTCCCTGCTGATGGCCTCCAGCAAGGCGCTCACCCTGGTGGTGACGCTGCTGGCGGTGATCACCGGCGGGCTCTACATGCTGCACCTGGCAGTTTTCGCCGAAGTGCTGGTGCTGGCGTCGGCGGTGCTGCTGGCGCGCCTCGATCTCACCAGGCTGCGGGTGGTGCCGCCGCCGCTGCTGGGTTGTGTGGCGATCAGCGGCTGGGTGCTGTTGGGCATTGCCATTGGCCGGAGTCTCCACAACAGGCTGGGCAGTTATCTCAGCTGAGCCCGGTCCCGCACTCAGCAGGGAGGGCGGAGTCCCTGACGGTACGTCCAGTAATTGCCCAGAACTTTTTTGGTGTACAGCCTGGTCTCGGGGTAGGGAATGGCCTCGGTCCACAGTTCCGGTTCGCTGGTCACATCCGGGTTGGCAGCACCCCGCCAGCCCTGGACCGCTCCGGGCCCGGCGTTGTAGCTGGCCACGGCGAGGAAAGGATTGCCGCCCCAGGAGTCCAGCAGCTGGCGTAGGAAGCGCGCTCCTAGCCGTGCGTTGCGATCAGGGTCCTGCAGATCTTGCGTGGAGAGCGCAGAGCCCGCCAGTTCAGCTGCCGTCTCGGGCATCAGCTGCAGGAGCCCCACCGCCCCCACCGCGGAGCTCACCGCCGGCGTGAAGCGCGATTCCTGGCGTGCCACCGCCAGGAGCAGTGCCGGATCCAGGCCCGCCTGAGCAGCCGCCTCGCCGAAGGCACTCTGGAAGCGGCGGGGATGCAGCTGCAGATCCCGTTGCCACTGGTTCAGGCAGCTGGTCTGCGGCAGGCGCAGCCCAGCCTGCTCCAGCTGGCCCAGCCCGGTCCAGTCATCGCCGACGGCGGTGCGCAGCCGTCCTTCCAGCAGCAGCTCCCCGGCTCCCTGCGGCTGACGCCCTCCCTGGCGATGCCGCCAGTGCTCCCAGGCTTCGAGCGGTTGGCCCAGGCGCCAGAGCGCATCGAGATGGGCATCCCCGCTGGCGAGCGCGTGCCAGGGAAGCTCCGCTGCTGGCTTGTCTGAGCGGTTGATCCCTCCGGCACTGCCCTGGGAAGCCGTGTTGCGACGTGGGTCATCGTTACTGCCCTGGCCCAGCCGCAGCCGTGCCCGCCAGGCGTAGTAGCCGCCGGGGCTGAAGGTCAGAAGCCGGCGCCAGCTTGTTTCAGCCTGCTGCGAATCGCCCAGTCGACGGGCGCTGTAGCCCTGCCAGAACAGTTGTCGTGCTGCGAGCTGGCTCGGCAGGAGGCGGCTGTCGAGGCTGGCCAGCACGGTGGCGGCCTGCCGCCACTGCCGCTGCAGCAGGGCCTTGCGGGCCAGCTCCCACTGCAGATCCCAGCTGCTGGGTTCGTTTGGCCAGCGCTGCAGGACCCCCCGCCAGGGCACCTGCCCCTCCAGGGCAAGCCGGGCCTGCACGGGGGCGCTGGCGCGCAACACGGCGCGCAGCCGCTGCAGGGCCAGCAGGGCCGCGGCGCCCGGTTGCTGGGCGAGGAGGGCCGTGGCCTCCCGTGCGTCCGGGCTGTCGGGCTGCCGGCGCGCCACCGTGAGCAGCAAGTCCTCCGCCTGCAGCTGCTGCTGGCTCGATCCCCGCAGCAGTGTTCTCGCGAGGTTCAGCTGCAGAGGCGCCGGCGCCGGGGCACCGGCGAGGCACTCCAGGGCTGCGGCACCATCGCCCAGCTTCACCAGGCCAGCTGCCAGCTGCTGCCGCTCGTCCGTGGTCGGTGCGTTCTGGCGTTTGCGGCAGCTCTGGCGCAGCAGGGCGTCAGCTCCGGGCCAGCGCGGCCCCCAGCGGGCCAGGTGCAGGGCCTGACGCGCTTCCAGCGCGGCCGCCAGAGCGGCGGGATGGGCCGGAAAGCGCTGCAGCAGCTGGCGGCGGAGGGGTGGTGATCGACGGCCAAGGGCATAGAGCGCATCGGCGCTGGCCGCCTGAGCCGGGAAGCGTTGCAGTAGTTGCCGCCACAGGCTCTCGGCCTCGCCGGCATGGCCGCTGGCTTCCGCAGCGAGGGCCGCCTGCTTCAGGGTCACCGCTGCCAGGGGGTCAGGTCCCCAGGCCTGCCCGTGCAGCAGGCGAATGCGTTGCAGAGCGGTTGTGCGATCCCGCGCACTGAGCAGCAGGGCGGCGTCGCGGCGGCGTTGCGGATCGACGCTCCAGTGGCGGCTGCGCTCCAGCTCGGCTGCGGTGCTGGTCGGGGTGAGGGGCGGAGCGAGGCGCACCAACACATCGCGACCGGCGGCCAGGACCGCCCCGCTGGCCAGGCAGGTGAGGCCGATCAGCAGGGGGCCGAACGTCCCGGCGGACGGGCGGTTGGTCGGGCTCGGCAGCGGCACGGATCCTGGGCGGATGCTGGCATTCTTGAGGAGCTCGTGGTCCCGGGCCACGGAGCGTCAGCCCTGCCCCCCCGTTGCCCTTGCTGCGATCGCTGCCCACCCTCCCGGCCCTGCCTCCGGAGCTCACGGTGCTGCCGGGCTGGCGACAGCGGCGACGGCTGCTGCAGGTGTGGGCGCTTGCCGGGGCCGTGATGCTGCTGCGTCCCCTCTGGCCTGTTCGCCTGCTGCCCGGCTGGTTGGTGGGGGCGTTGCTGCTCTGGGCCGTGCTGGAGCTCGTTCTTTTTTGCTGGCGGCCGCGGCGCTGGCGCTGATCGGGGTGCGACAGCCCCTTCCCCTTAGCGTGACGCCACTCTCGCTGCTCTTTCGCGATGGCTGAGCCGGTCCGCCACCCTCTCGGCGCACCGCTGGCGCCGGGTTCGGCCGGTTTCGGCACCGACGGCATCCGCGGTCGGGTGGGGCAGCTGATCACGCCTGCCCTGGCGCTGCAGCTTGGCTTCTGGTGCGGCCGCGAGCTGCCGCAGGGTGGTCCGATCGTGCTGGGCATGGACTCGCGCAGCAGCGGGCCAATGCTGGTGGCGGCGCTGACGGCGGGACTCACCGCCGCCGGCCGCGAGGTGCTCGACATCGGCCTCTGCCCCACCCCCGCCGTTCCCGGTGCGATCCGTCAGCTGGGGGCCAGCGGCGGCTTGATGGTGTCCGCCAGCCACAACCCTCCCCACGACAACGGCATCAAGGTCTTCGGTGCCTGCGGCGCCAAGTTGGGCAAGCAGCAGCAGCAGGCGATCGAAGCGGGCCTGCACGGCGTCGTGCCGTTGGCCGATGGCTTCCGCGCCGATGGGCGTCTGCAGGCGCGCCCTGATCTGCTGGGGGACTACCAGCAGCGGCTGCTGGAGAGCGTCGGCGCGATCCGCCTCGACGGCTGCCGGATCGTGCTGGATCTGTGCTGGGGCTCCGCCACGAGCTGCGGGGATGCTGTCTTCCGCGCTCTTGGCGCCGAGGTGCACGTGCTGCATGGCAGTCCCGATGGCAGCCGCATCAATCAGGACTGCGGCAGCACGCATCTGGGTCCGCTTCGGGCCGCCGTGCTGGAGCAGGGCGCTGCCATGGGTTTCGCCTTTGATGGCGACGCCGATCGGATGCTGGCGGTGGATGGCCGCGGCCGGATCGTTGACGGTGATCAGGTGCTCTACCTCTGGGGCCAGGCCCTGATGGCCGCCGGCGACCTGCCGCAGAACCGCCTGGTGGCCACGGTGATGAGCAATCTCGGCTTCGAGAGGGCCTGGCAGGCCCGCGGTGGCGTGCTGGAGCGCACCGCCGTGGGTGATCAATACGTGCATGCCGCCATGGAAGAGCTGGGGGCGGCCCTGGGTGGTGAGCAGTCGGGGCACATCCTTTCGGCTCGCCATGGCATGAGCGGGGATGGGTTGTTGACGGCACTTCAGGTGGCCTCCCTGATCCAGACGAGCGGCGGCTCCCTGGCCGACTGGCTGGATGGCAGCTTCCACCCCTATCCCCAGAAGCTGGTGAATGTCACGGTCCCGGACCGCGCCCGCCGCAGCGGCTGGCAGAGCTGTGAGCCCCTGGCGGATGCCGTTGCCGCAGCCGAGGCCGCCATGGCTGGCAGTGGCCGTGTGCTGGTGCGGGCCAGCGGTACCGAGCCGCTGCTGCGGGTGATGGTGGAGGCCGCCGAGGCGGGCGATGTGGAGCACTGGAGCTCCCACCTGGCTCAGCTGGCCGATCAGCACCTCAACGCGGCCTGAGCCGCCAGGCTGAGGGCGCCGGCACAGGCATCACCCGCAGCTGCCTGCAGCTGTGCACCTGGGCAGTGCCGTTCCACCGCTCTGGAGAAGGCGGTCTGCAGCGTGCCGAGATGCTGCAGCGCGCCTCCCACGCCGCAGACCGCCGGCCGCGCCAGATCCAGGCGGAGGCTTACCCCCGCCACCATCTGGGCCAGCGCCTCGGCGGAGCGCTCGATCACAGCCCTGGCCTGGGGATCACCTGACGCCGCGGCGGCATCCAACAGCGGTGCCAGTCGGGCGAAACCGGCCGGTGCAAACCCGTCGGCCACCACCGCCGCCTTCACCTGCTGCGGCGTCTCCACCGCCAGGGCTTGCCAGAGGGCGGCCCGCAGCGGGGTTTCGGCCAGGCGGCCGTCGGCCATCTGCACGCTCAGGGCCAGGCCGTCGCGGCCGATGTCCATCGCCGATCCGGCCCCATCCAGCAGCCAGCCCCAGCCGCCGCAGCGGTGGGTGCGGCCGCCGGCATCGCGGCCAAGGGCGATGCAGCCGGTGCCGCTGATCACCAGCACGCCGGGCTGCTCACCGAACGCCCCCAGCAGAGCGGTGTGCTCATCGCCGCAGACATCGGCCTGCTGCGGCCTGAGCCCGAGGGCAGCGGCGGTGAGGGCCAGGCTGCGTTGCTGCACCGCGGTGCCGGCCTCGATGCCGCTGGCCCCCACCGCCGCCGCTGCCAGGCGCTGATGGTCCGGTAGGCCCGCCGCGGCCAGCGCGGCCGTGAAGCTGCTGCGCAGGGCGGCCTCGAAACGTTGCTCACCGGCAGGTGCCCCCAGGTGGCTCACGCCGCTTCCCTCACCCTCCGCCAGGGATGTCCAGGTGCCGGTGGCCGTCAGCAGGGCCAGCCGGCAGGTGGTGTGGGTCTGGCCGGCGTCGAAGCCGGCGATCAGCGGCAGCTGCAACGCCTGGTGCAGCTGCTGGTGCTGTGGGGGTGCTTCGGCCATGGAGGCAATGGCTCAGTCCGCCCGGCTGGCGCTGAGGGTGGCCAGGCAGAACCAGCCGCTCATCTGCACCTCGGGGCGGAAGAAGATCGTGTCGGTGGCACCCTGCACGCACAGGCCGGCGATGGCTGCCACCGCCGCCAGGGCCGGTAGGGCCCAGGCCGATTCCCCTTTGAGCTGGGCGAGCCCGGTGCGCAGGCTGGCCAGCAGCAGCCCCAGCCCTGCCAGCAGTCCCGGCACACCGCCCTCCACGAGCAGCTCCAACGGCACGGAGTAGGCGCTGAGGGCGTTGAACTTCGGTTGCTGGTACAGCGGATAGATCAGGTTGAAGGCACTGTTGCCGGGGCCGATCCCAAGCCAGGGGCGGTCCTGGATCATCTCGATCGCCGCCAGCCAGACGTTGATGCGGAAGTTGTTGGAGCTGTCCTGACGGCCGGCCACCAGGCTCATCACGCGGATGCGCAACGGCTCGATCTGGGTGACGGCCACCACCAGCAGGGCGACGCCGGCGGCGATCAGCAGCACGGGAAACAGGCGTCGCCACAGGGGCGGCCAGCTGCGGGTCTGGCGCAGTACCAGCAGCAGCACCAGGCTGCCCAGGGCCGCCAGCATGCCCAGCCAGCCGCCGCGGCTGTAGCTCAGGAACAGGGCCGCGGTGCCCAGCACCAGGGCGGCGGCGGCGAACAGCCGCTGCGGCCAGGACCGCCAGCGCAGCAGGGCCACCGCGGCGATCGGCAGGATCGGGATCAGATAGCCCGCCAGCAGGTTGGGGTTCTCCAGCGGGCCGTAGACGCGGATCGTGCCATCGGCCACGGAGTTGGGATCAGCCCAGCGCGCTAACTCAGCGGTGTCGCCGTAGAGCTGGCGGATGGCGATCACGGTGGTGGCCAGTTCCCCTGCCAGCAGTGCGGCCACGATCCGGTCCCACCATGGCGGCGCTGCCTCCAGCAGCTGGCGCATCAGGGCGTAGACACCCAGGTAACTCACCAGTTTGAGAAGGCCCTTGAAGGCCGCCAGCGGCACCGGTGAGAAGCCGGTGGCCAGCACGGCCACCGCCAGCATCACCAGCAGCCAGGCGCTGATCGGTCGGATCGGCCCGGCCGGGGTGCGCAGGCTCCAGAGCAGCCAGAGCAGGCCCGCCGCCAGGATCAGCAGGCTGAGGCCGCCGCGGGTCACCAGGGGCAGGCCGGCCATCAGGGCGCAGAGCACCAGACCGGCAATCAGGCTGAGGCGTCCGCTGAGCGGGCCAGGCTCGCCGGTGGCCAGCAGCCCCTGCCAGCGCAGCAGCCAGGGGGTGGGGGAAGCCGGAGCCGGAGTCATTGGGATGGAGTTGCGGCCGGCGCGGCTGCCGGGGCGGTGGCCGGATTATCGGCGGCTTCCAGCCATTCCTCCAGGGTCTGCAGCGTCGGCAGGGGAGCGCTGTTGCGTTCGTAGAGCACCCGATACACGGGCAGGCCCTGGCTGAGCACGAAGGTTTCGCGCTCGGTGGGCAACGGCAGCGGGTTGTCCCGGCGCCAGGGCTGCTGATCGCCGGCGGGTCGCTTGAAGCAGCCGCTGGCCTCGCACAGGGCCACCATCGGCTCGATCACCGCCGGCACATCGCTCTGCAGGAACAGCTGGCGGCCGGGGGCCAGGGCCGCAGCAATCGCCAACAGCAGCGCTGGCTGCAGCACCCGCCGCTTGTGGTGTTTTTTCTTGAACCAGGGATCCGGGAACTGGATCGACACCAGCTCCAGTTGGTCCGCCGGCAGGGCGCTCAGCCAGGCCTCAAGGCTGATGTTGGCGTTGCAGAACAGAACGCGCAGATTGCCCAGCCCCAGGCCGCGGCGCTCCTCCTCGGCGGCAGCCACCAGGGCACGGCGGATCTCCACCCCGAGGTGGTTGCGCTGGGGTTGCAGCGGTGCCAGAGCCAGCAGGAAGCGCCCGCGTGCGCAGCCGATATCCAGGTGGATGGGCAGCGCGGGATCGGCAAACAACGCAGCCGGTTGCGGCAGTTCCAGCGGTTGCTGGAAGAAGCGGCTGAGGGGATTGACGTGTTGGCGCACGATCGCAGACTCAGGTGGCGGGGGTGTTGGGCACCAGGAAGCCCCAGCTGGCGGTGTAGCCATGCAGGTGGCTGGCACCGCCCACCGGGCCGATCTCCCCGTTGCAGAAGGCCCCCGCCACCGGCACGGCCGGGAACGGATCGCGGCAGGCCTGCACATCGCCGTCTGGCTGGCCGTAGAGGCCTTCACCGCGCCCGAGGCAGGCGAACAGCAGCGCGGCCAGTGGTTCCGCTTCACGCTGCCGCTGTTGCTCCAGCAGCTGGCGCTGCTCCTGACGCGAGGCCGCGGCATCGCGCAGCTGGAATTGAATCTGCTGACCCACCCGCAGCCGCTCGCCCACGGCCACCGAACCGGTGCGCGGGTCCACGCCGATCAGGTTGCGCACCAGGAAGGCTGAACCCTCCTGCGGTTCAGCTCCGAGCTGAAAGTTGCTCTTGGCCACCCCGAGGAAGAGCGAGTGGCGCACCAGGTCCCGTTCCTCTGGGTTCAGGGTTTCAAGGATCGCCTGCAGACAGGCCACGGGTGTGCCCTTGAGGTCGGGGCTGCTGATCTGTTGGACCACATTCCGTTCGGCCCGCTCGATCTCGAACACCGGCCCGATCGGTCGGCAGCCTTGGGCCACGACCGGATCGATGCGCCAGGGCCCGGCGATCAGGCAGCCGATCGCGCCCTCGACCACCTGATCGTCGAACAGGAGCGAGCCATGGCTGGCGCTGTGCTGGCCGGCGATGCCACCGACCTTCACGGTGTTGGGGTAGGCGTAGTCGAGCCCGCTGATCAGGTCGTTGATCGAGGGGCAGCCGGGGTCCACCAGCAGCAGCATGGAGTGGCTCTGCAGCGGATCGCCACCCACCCAGTCAATCCACTGCTGGCTGGGGCCATCCAGGTCGGGAAGCCGGCCCGGTTCAAGCCGGAAGGGCTGCAGGGTGCAGCCCGGCAGGCTGATCACTGTCAGGCTGATCGCCGGCTGACTCTCCAGTTCATGGGGGGTTCCATCAGGGTCGGTGCCGACCACGCCGCCACAGGCGCAGCCGAGCCAGTGGCGCGCTGGAACCGCCTGCCGCAGCAGCGGCAGCAGCCGCTGCAGGTCGCTGGCGTAGGCGGTGGAGCAGAACACCAGGGCCAGATCCGCCCCGGCGCCGTCGCCTCCTCTGGGCAGGCCGCAGCGGCGCAGCTCGGCCGCCAGTTCGGCCACGGCGCCCTCGAGTGAGGGATTGCGGCTGAGAGCCGTGCAGCAGAGGGCCTGCTCCGGCCTGCGGGGCTTCAGCAGGCCGCTCAGCGCTGGGGGAAGCGAGGGGCGCCAGACCATCGGCGGACCCTACAGCCCCTGCGTGCACCGGACCCGCGGATAATGACGACTTGCCGACCCCCTGTTGCGTGCCGGACCTGCTGCTCTATCGCACCCTCGTCTGGCTCGATTACCGCCTGGCGGCCCTGTTCGCGGTTGGTCTGCCACTGGTCCTGCTCATCTGGGCATCCGTGCGTCAGGAACGGGCCCTGCAGCGTCTGCTCGGCATCTACTGGAAGGTGGCCAGCCTGCTGCTGATTGCCGTGCTGTTGCTCACGGACAATCGACCCATGGGGTACGTGGTGGCGGTTCTGGCCCAGCTGCTGGTGGTGGTCAGCCTCTGGTTCTGGGTGGATCTCAATGAGGAGCTGGCAGACCTCCCGCCCTGGCGACCCTTGCCCTTCGTGGTGCGCTCCTGGCGCTGGGGGCTGAGCGTGTTCGGCTTGCTCGGTGCTGGCCTCAGCGCCCTGGCCCTCAGCTGCCTTGGCGGCCCTCTCAGCCGTCCACTCTGTCGGGCCTGGCTGGAGGCTCCCGATGATCTGCACGGCGGCTTTGCCCGCGTGTTCGGCTTCCTGTTCGGTGGCACCTGGACCGGAGCCATCGCCGCCTTTGTGGGCTACGTGGCCCTGGTGGCCTACGTGGTGGGCCTGCTGCAGTGGCTGCTGGTGCGCCTTCCCCGCCAGGGGCGGGTGGCCGGCGGGTTCTGAGCCACCTGGATCGTTCGATGGCCATGCCCGTTGCAGATCTGTTGGCTGCCCTGGAGGTGATCAGCCGTGAGCACCCCGATCGTGTGCTGCGGCTGCGTGGTGAGCTCCCGGGGGAGGAGGGGCAGCCTGAAGCCTTCGAGCTGCTGATCTTCCGCGGCTTCTCCAGCAGCGTCAGCCATCCAACCGCCTTTGACCCGGATCAGCCGGCATTGCCGGCTGACGCCCGCATCGATGGGGCCGAGCTGTTGCAGGGTCCTCTCATTCCCAACGACGAGCGCCTTTTGGCTGGCCCGGCTGCGGCGCAGCGGTTTCTCGAGGCTGCGGCCTGGTCCTGATCCGGGCCCTCAGGATCGGCTGCAGAGGTCTTGCCAGTGGGGACAGATCCGGTTCAGGGCTTCCCGATGGCCGAGCAGCTGTCGGGGGCTGGCCAGTTCGAAATCCTCAAACACAAACCCCGGTGCCACGGTGCAGCTCACCAGGCTCCAGGGGGCGTCGCCGGCCGGTTCCGCTGCGAACCAGCGGCCGGCCGGCACCACATGCTGCGGTGTGTCCCCGGCAAGCAGATCGAGCCCAAGGCGGCTGGAGCGTGTCTGGCCGTCAGGCGAGAGCTCGTGGATCAGCAGCGGCCCGCCGGCGTGATGGTGCCAGGCTTCGTCGGAGTGGATCCGGTGCCAGGCGGAACGCTCCCCCGCGGCCAGCAGGAACAGGATGGCCGTGCTGGCCGGGCGCGAGCCTCTCGTCGTGGCCACCTGCAGGCTGGCGCGGTACGTCTCCCGGTAGTGGCCGCCTTCCGGATGGGCCACCAGGGCGAACTGCGCGATCAGCGCCTCGGCGCTCAGGTGCTGCGACTGTGAGGCGATTGCCATCGGCTTCAGCCCAGCACGGCCACGCAGCGGCCGCAGAGGCTGGGATGGGCGCTGTGCTGGCCGATGTCGGTTTCGTAGTGCCAGCAGCGCTCGCACTTCTTGCCTTCGGCCCGGGCGATGCGCACCGTGACACCGCCGTCGCTGGTTTCGCTGAGCACCTCCGCCGGCGTCTCGCCCCCCTGCTGCAGGGCCGACACCAGCAGCCAGTCGGCCAGGTTGTCGACGCTGGGGTGCGCTGATCCCTCGAGCCATTCGATGGCTGCGGCGATGGCCTCGGCGCCCTCGGCCAGCTCCAGTTGAACCTGGGCCTCAAGTGAGGCGCCGATCCCCTGCCCCTGCCCGTGCCCGTGCGTGGACCCCGCTTGTTGCTTGCGGCAGCTCTCCAGTTGGCGGTTCACCAGGCTGCGCAGTTCGAGGATCCTTTCCATCGGCTGCTCCAGTTCGGCCCGGCGCCAGGCATCGGGGGCCGAGGGCCAGCCGCGCTCGAACACGGAGGCCTCCGCCACCGGGTAGGGCAGGTTCTGCCAGATGTCCTCGGCCATGTGGCAGAGCACCGGCGCGATCAGGCCGGCCAGGCGCTCCACCACCAGGGCCAGCACCGTCTGGCAGCTGCGGCGGCGGAATTCGGCTGCTCCGCTCACGTAGAGGCGGTCCTTGGCGATGTCGAGGTAGACGTTGGAGAGGTCCACCACGCAGAAGTTCTGCAGCGCCTGGAAGAAGCGGTAGAACTCGAAGCGCTCGAAGTCGCCCGTCACGCTGTCGATCAGGGCGGCGGTGCGCTGCAGCATCCACTGATCCAGCAGCGGTAGGTCGGTGTAGGGGATGGCATCGCCGCCCTCGCTCACCGGCCGCGGATCGAAGTCGTGCAGGTTGCCCAGCAGGTAGCGGGCGGTGTTGCGTACCTTGCGGTAGACGTCCGCCAGCTGCTTGACGATGCCTGGCCCCAGCGGCACATCGGCGGAGTAATCCACCGAGCTCACCCACAGCCGCAGCACATCAGCGCCGTAGGCCGGCTCCTGCTTTTCGTTCTTGCCGCCCTCCACCAGCACCGCCGGATCGACGACGTTGCCCAGGGATTTGCTCATCTTGCGGCCCTTCTCATCGAGGGTGAAGCCGTGGGTGAGCACGCGTTTGTAGGGGGCGTGGCCGTTGACGGCCACCGAGGTGAGCAGGCTGCTCTGGAACCAGCCGCGGTGCTGATCGCTGCCCTCGAGATACAGATCAGCTGGATACTGCAACCCGGGGCGGCCCTCCGCTGCTGCCAGTCCCCCCAGAACGCCGGCCCAGGAGGAGCCGGAGTCGAACCACACGTCCATCGTGTCGGTGCCCTTGCACCACTGCGCGGCATCGGCGGCGTAGGGCTCCGGCAGCAGCCCGGCCTCATCGCGCTGCCACCACACATCGGCGCCGTGCTCGGCGATCAGGGCCTGGATGTGGGAGAGGGTGGCCTCATTGAGCAGCACCTCGCCGGTGTCCCGGTGATAGAAAACGGGGATGGGCACGCCCCAGGTGCGCTGGCGGCTGATGCACCAATCGCCCCGCTCGCTCACCATCGCCTCGATGCGGTTGCGGCCGCTGGCGGGCAGCCACTCCACCGCCGCGATCGCTTCGAGTGCCGCGGCGCGGAAGCCTTCCACCGAGGCGAACCACTGTTCGGTGGCGCGGAAGATCGTCGGTTTCTTGGTGCGCCAGTCGTAGGGGTAACGGTGCTCATACCGCTCCTGCTTCAGCAGCAGGCCCGTGCCTTCCAACGCCGCGATGATCGTGGGGTTGGCGTCCTTCAGCACATTGGTGCCGGCGAACGGCCCGGCTTCGCTGGTGAGGGTGCCTGCTGCATCCACCGGGCAGAGCACCGGCAGCCCGTACTTCTTGCCGGTGTTGAAGTCGTCCACGCCGTGGCCGGGGGCGGTGTGCACCAGGCCCGTACCGGCTTCGGTGGTGATGTAGTCGCCGCCGATCACCACCGGGCTGGTGCGCTCCAGCAGCGGGTGGCGATAGCTGATCCCCTCCAGGGCGGCACCTTTCACGCTGAGGATCGGCGTGAGTGCCAGGCCGAGGCTGCTCTCCAGGTTCTCGCGCAGCTCGGCGGCCACCACCAGGTGGCTGGCGGCCGGCAATGGAGTTTCGCCGCGCGCTGCCACCGCACAGATGGCGTAGTCGAGCCGCTCGTTCACGGACACCGCCAGGTTGGCCGGCAGGGTCCAGGGGGTGGTGGTCCAGATCGCCACCGCAAGGCCACCCGCACCGGTGGCGGCCTCGGGGCTGAGGCCCGCGTCACTCAGTTGCTGGGCCAGGGTCTCCGGCAGCGCAACGGCCGGGAAGGCCACGTACAAGCTGGGGGAGGTGTGGCCGTCGGGATACTCCAGTTCGGCCTCGGCCAGGGCGGTGCGGGAGCTGGGGCTCCAGTGCACGGGTTTGAGGCCCCGGTAGATGTGGCCGGCCAGCACCATGGCCCCGAACACGCCGATCTGGGCGGCCTCGTAGCTGGTCTGCAGGGTGAGGTAGGGCTGGTCCCAGTCGGCCCAGATGCCCCAGCGGCGGAAACCCGCCTTCTGGCCGTCCACCTGCTCGAGGGCATAGGCGTGGGCCTTCTGGCGCAGGCTCACGGGGGTGAGCTCGGCCCGCTCGCTGCTGCTCAGGCCCTGCAGCACCTTGAGCTCGATCGGCAGGCCGTGGCAGTCCCAGCCCGGCACGAACCGTGCCTTCTTGCCCTGCAGCAGGGCGGTCTTGTTGATGATGTCCTTGAGGATCTTGTTGAGCGCGTGGCCCACATGCAGGGCCCCGTTGGCGTAGGGCGGCCCGTCGTGCAGGGTGAAGGTTTCGCCCGGGTTCTCCTGGCTCAGGCGTTCGTAGAGCTTGCGCTCGGCCCAGAAGGCCTGGATTTCGGGTTCGCGCACCTTGGCGTTGGCCCGCATGTTGAAGGGCGTCTGCAGCAGGTTGAGCGTGTCCTTGTAGGAGATCTGGCCCGCTTCGGACTGGCCCGCTGTGGGAGTTGTCTCGGGCGCAGAGCTGGCGGTCACGTCGCCACAAGGCAGCAAGGGGCGATTATCCCGCCTCGCCGCTGGCGGCTTCGATCAGGGCATCGATCTCGGCGAAGGAGCTCACCTCCACGGTGTCGGTGCTGGAGGCGGTGGCGGGTTCCGTGGTTTCGGGCCGCACCCAGCGCTTGCCGCTGCCGGCTGTCTTGCTGCGGCCGCTGCCCCGTTGCAGGGCCGCCGTCAGGCTGGTCAGGCTCTCGCTCAGGGCGCCGGCGCCGCGGTTCAGGCTGGTCGTCAGCTCGCTGAAGCTCGTCTGCCAGCGCTCCAGCGAGCTGAGCCGCTGCTGCTCCTCTGGTGTGAGCTGGCTCCAGCGCAGCTGCATCACTTCGCCACCCAGCCGCCCGATCAGCATGCCGCCGCAGAGCACGGCCAGCATCGGTGAGCCGCTGAGGCGATCGGCGCCGGTGACCAGCACCAGCCCCAGCAGCAGCAGAACCGCTCCCCAGACGGCGTCGCGTGGCCGGCTCAGCTCCGGGCTGAGCAGGGGCAGCAGCATCACGGCCAGCCCGAGGGCCAGGGCGAAGCTTCCACTGAGGCTGGCGAGCATCGTGCCGGGCTGCGTTGACCCCATTCTGAGTGGCCCGTACAGTCGCGCTCTGCCCACCTGGCGGAATTGGTAGACGCGCTGGGTTTAGGTTCCAGTGGCTTCGGCTGTGGGGGTTCAAGTCCCCCGGTGGGCACTGATCTGGAGGGCTTCGGCCTTGCAGACATCTGCTTGGCAGGCATCACATCTGGAGATCAGCAGTGACTGTCGGCGAGGGGTGTCTGCGGAGCGGCCTCAGTTCCTAAGGTGGTGCGTCAAAGGTTCAGACGCGCTGCCCAGAGGATGATGCAAGCTCTGGTTCAGCCGATGGACACCACAGGCGAAGGCCAAGAGCTTCGGGCCTCGGTGAGTGCCGTTCCCAAGCAGTATCTCGACCCGCCGGCGTCCTGGAATCCCACCGTGGGCCTGTTCCTGGGTGGTTACGCCCTGGCGCTGATCACGATCGCCGGTTGGTTCCTCTGGGGGTGGCCCCTGCCGCTGCTGCTGGCCACCGGCTTTCTGGCGCTCCATCTGGAAGGCACCGTCATTCACGACGCCTGCCACAACGCCGCCCATCCCAGCCGCTTCTGGAACGCCGTGATGGGCCATGGTGCGGCACTGCTGCTGGGCTTCAGCTTCCCGGTGTTCACGCGGGTGCATCTGCAGCACCACGCCCATGTGAACGACCCGAAGCACGATCCCGATCACATCGTCAGCACCTTCGGGCCGCTCTGGTTGATCGCCCCGCGCTTCTTCTATCACGAGTATTTCTTTTTCAATCGCCGACTCTGGCGTCGGTATGAACTGATTGAGTGGGGCATTGCCCGCGGCATCTTTTTGTGCATCGTGCTGGCCGGGGTCAAGTTCGGCTTCATTGATTTCATCTTCAACTGCTGGTTCGCACCGGCGTTGATGGTGGGTGTAACCCTCGGCCTGTTCTTCGATTACCTGCCGCATCGGCCCTTTTCATCACGCAACCGCTGGCACAATGCCCGGGTTTACCCAAGCAGGCTGATGAACTGGCTGATCATGGGCCAGAACTATCACCTGATTCATCACCTCTGGCCCTCAATCCCCTGGTTCGAATACCGGCCGGCTTATCACGCCACCAAGCCGATCCTGGATGCCAAGGGTTCACCCCAGAGGCTTGGCCTGTTCGAGAGCCGCAGCGATTTCAGTAACTTCGTTTACGACATTGTCCTGGGGGTGCGGAGCCACAAGCGTCGTCGCAGCAGGCTCAGGCCGATTGCCGGCCTGATGCCCAGTTTCCGGGCCCGTCGCCACGTGTTGGCTCTGCTGCATCGCACCGCGGTATCTCCGACCCGCTGAGCGGGTCGAGCTCAGGCTCGGCGCTTCGGTCTAAGCGCCGACGTCAGTCAGCCAGGATCTTCGGCACACGGAAGAAGTCCCCCTCGCGCTGGGGGGCCTCATTAAGCAGCTGTTCGCGCACATCCGTGGGCACCACAACATCGTCGCGGGTCACGTTCACCACCTCGACGGCGCGGGTGGTGGGCGGTACCCCCTCGGTGTCCACCGCCTGGAGGTGATCCACGTAGTCGAGGATCCGCTCGAGCTGGGCGGTGTAGGTGGCGATCTTCTCCTCAGGCAGCTCAAGCCGAGCCAGGTGGGCCACCTTGCGGACGTCGTCAGCGCTGATGTTGCTCATCCTGCGAACTTAACCGGCCGGCTCCGCCAGGAAGCGCTCCAGGTCGGCCGCCAGGGCAGTGGCAGCCACCTCAAGGAAGCGGGCGCCGTGCTCGGCGGTGGCGAGCGAGGGGTCTGACCCCATGCGGCCATCAGGATGGCGGCGGCGGAAATCCTCCGGGCCGTGAATCGGACCGGCCGGCGCTGGCTCCGGCAGCGGGCGCTGCTTGGCCTCAAGGCTGGGTTCGAGTTGCAGGGTGATCGCGATCTCGCTGGGGGTGGCGTGGTGACCCTCGCGATCGCCGTAGAGCTCGCGTGCCAGGCCGATCGCCTCGGGGGCCATGAACCAGTTGGCGAGCTTGCAGCGCAGGTCGGTGGCGTTGGGCAGGCCACGGGCGGCGGCGGTGCCATAGGCCTGGGCGAAGGCGGCCCTGGTGGTGGCGATGTTGCCGCCGTGGCCATTGATCACGTAGACGCGCTCGAAGCCGTGGCGGGCCAGCGACATCACCAGGTCGTGCATAACAGCCAGCAGCGTGGCCGGCTGCAGGCTCATGGTGCCGGCGAAGCCCAGATGGTGTTCGGCCATGCCGAAGGCCTGGGCCGGCGTCACCAGAACACCCGTGCGCCGACCCACCTCCAGGGCCACGGCTTCAGCGGTGAGAGCATCCGTGCCGATGGCGCCGGTGGGGCCGTGCTGTTCTGTGGAGCCGAGGGGAACGATCACCCCCTTGCAGCGCTGCAGATAGGCGTCGACCTCCGGCCAGCTGCGCAGCTGCAGGCGAATGGCCTCCGTGGAACCGACAGGGCCCGGGTGAGCGGCTGGGGAGCTTGTGGCAACCACGACGGCGGCGCAGCGTCAGGAACGCCCATCATCCCTAGGATTGAGGCCAGGTGGTTCCCGAGGGTGCCCCATGCTTCAGCGCAAGCTCTACCGCTTCCAGTGTGAGCAGCGACCGATCTGGGTATTCCTGCGCGATCAGCAGCGCTGGATCGAGCAGGCGCTGGTGGTCGAACTGGAGGGTGATCTGGTCACCCTGCGCTACGACGCCGAGGAGGACGACGAGCTGCACAGCTGGGAGGAGTGCGTGCGGCTCGATTCGATCGGTGCGGTCAGCACCCGCCTGGCCTTCTTCAGCCGCAGTGCCGAGGCGGACGACATCGAGGTGACCGGCGACTGCCCGGAATCGGAGCAGCTGCCCAGCCAGGGCTAGTGGGCGGTGCCGTTGCCGTCGTATTTGTCGGTGTCGTAGTAGCCGCCCTTGGTGCCGAAGAACAGGGTGGCCAGCACGAACAGGCCGCTGCCCCCCAACAGCACGGTGGCGAGGGTGAAACCGCTGGCAGCTGAAAGCATTGGCGTTGGATGGGGTCGGTGCTTCAAGTCTGGCGGTCCTGGTCAGGATCGGCGCGAGATCGTCGTCAGCCCTGAACCGCGTTGTGCTGAACCGTTGTGTTCCCCCGATCTGTTGACCGGTGCGTGATCACCATGATCGGCTGATGCCTGGCTCCGCCTGCCTCCCCCAAGCCTTCTTCGCCCGCCCGGCTGAGGTGGTGGCCCCCGAGCTCATCGGCTGCCTGCTGGTGAAACGCCAAGCGGGTGGCGCGCTGCTGTGGGGCGTGATTGTGGAAACGGAGGCGTATTCCCAGAGCGAGCCCGCCTGTCACGGGCATCGCCGCCGCACTCCCAGCAACGAAACCCTGTTTGGGGAGCCAGGGCGGTTTTATGTCTATGTGAGCTACGGCATCCACCACTGCGTGAACGTGGTGACGGATCGGGCCGAGTGGGCCAATGGCGTGTTGCTGCGCGCGGTCGCCATCCCCGCTGAGCCCGAGCGGGTGGCGGCGGGTCCGGCACTGCTGGCCCGTCGCTTCGGATTGGATCGCAGCCACGACGCTCTGCCGGCTCAGTCGCGCTGCGGGACCTGGCTGGCGCCGCGGCCGCCGCACCTGGAGGCGCTTGGACCGAACGATCTGGTCCAGACCTCCCGGATCGGCATCAGCCAGGGGCAGGAGCTGCCCTGGCGCTGGTATCTGAACCGCAGCCGCAGCGTGAGCCGCCGCGCCCCAGGTGATCGCACACCGCCGCAGGCGCAGACCTGGCCTCTGGTCGCCGGTGCCGGCGGCTTCTAGCCTGCGATCAGGAGACCCCCGCAGCCTTGAGCGACTGGACCCACCGCCACGTGCTCGATCTGGCGGCGTTCTCGCTCGACGACTACGCCACGGTTCTGGAGCTGGCCCAGCGCTTCCGCGCCATGCCCACCAGCGGCGCTCGCAAGCTGCCGGCCCTGCAGGGCCGCCTGGTGACCACCTTCTTCTTCGAACCCAGCACCCGCACCCGCAGCAGCTTTGAGCTGGCGGCCCGTCGTCTCTCGGCCGATGTGCAGAGCTTCTCCCCCTCCTCCAGCTCCCTGAGCAAGGGCGAGAGCCTGCTCGACACCGTGCGCACCTACGTGGCCATGGGCGCGGAGCTGCTGGTGGTGCGTCACCGCTGCACGGGGGTGCCGGCGCGCCTGGCCCGCGATCTGGAGGCCAGCGGTGAGCGGGTGGCGGTGCTCAACGGTGGCGATGGCCTGCACAGCCACCCCAGCCAGGGGCTGCTGGATCTGTTCACCCTGGCGCGCCACTTCGCGCCTGAGGCGCCTGGCCCCGAGGCCCTGAGGGGCCGGCGCATCGTGATCGTGGGCGACATCCTCCATTCGCGTGTGGCCCGCTCCAACCTCTGGGCCCTCACCGCCTGCGGGGCGGATGTGGTTCTGTGCGGCCCGCCGACGCTGCTGCCCGACGCCTTTGCCGACTTCGTGGCCGCGCCTCCGCCCGGCCAGAGCCGCGACCCGGTGGGGCAGCGCGGGCGCATCTCGCTGGAGCGCAACCTGGAGCGCGCCCTGCCCGGCGCTGATGCGGTGATGACCCTGCGCCTGCAGAAGGAGCGCATGCACCAGCACCTGCTCACCAGTCTGGAGAGCTATCACCGCCACTACGGCCTCACCCACGAACGCCTGGAGCTGTGCGGTGCACCCGTGCCCGTGCTGCATCCCGGGCCGGTGAACAGGGGTGTGGAACTGAGTGGTGCCCTGCTTGATGACCCCAGCCGCTGCCTGGTGGAGGAGCAGGTGTGCAATGGCATCCCGATCCGGATGGCCCTCCTCTATCTGCTGGCGGCGGTCTGATCGGCGCTGGCCGCGCTGGAGTCAGAGCAGCTTGAACCCCTCCAGCAGCAGGCCGTAGGTGAAACCGATGCGGGCCATGTCCAGCAGTTGCAGTCGCAACGGATCCCCGCCTCGTCGGCGCAGCGGCCGCCGCAGCCGGATCGCCAGTTCGATGGCGATCACGCACAGCAGGGACGCCAGTGGATCAAGCAGCGAGCGTGCACCGCTGAGGGCGCCAATCCCATTGCCGAGCACGAAGCAGCCCAGCAACACGATCAGCAGCAGCGAGAGCCGCCTCCAGGGGTTGCCGGCCCAGCGTTCCAGCCGGGCCCAGCCTCCACCGAGCGTCTGCTGCAGACGGGTGCGCTGCGGTGGGGGGAAGGGGGTCAGAGCGTTGTTGCCACTGGGCTGATGGCCCGAGTTCTACCTCAGGCGATCGCGCCTACCCAGCACAGGCGCTCAGCCGTCGCTGTCCTTCTTGCGGGAGCCCTTGCCCTCGAGCAGCTCCAGCAGGGCCTCCATCTGGGCCATCACACCACGCACCTCACCCGCTTCGGGCAGCAGACCGTCGTCCATGACGCCCTGATGCATCTCACGCAGTTCCTGGCGGATGTATCGGAGGTGGCTCACCACCTGCTCACGCTTCGACTGCGACATGGAGTCGGATCGGAATCGGAATCAACCACCCCTTTTACCGCATCGCCCCCCTAGCAGAGCGCGGCCCACCGTCACCGCACCGAAACCGATCAGGGCCGCGGGGCGTGCCGCCAGCAGCAGATAGGCCAGTCCTCCGAGTCCCAGCAGGGTGCGGCGCCGGGGTGGCCCCTGCAGGTGGCGCAGGGTTCGGGCGCTGACCGCGCCTGGTTTCCGGGGGGTCATTTCTGGCCGAAACGGGCCTTGGCGTCTTCGTAGAAGGCGAGATCGATCGCCTCTCGGCCGCTTTCGCCGGCCATCGCCTCGATCCGCTTGCGCACGGCCGGCCGTACGAAGAAGGGCACTTCCTTGAGCTTGGCCTCGGCGTCAGCGCTCCAGTTCATGCCCAGACACCAGCTGCTGCAAGGTTGATGGAGAATAGGGGACTCGAACCCCTGACCTCTGCGGTGCGATCGCAGCGCTCTACCAGCTGAGCTAATTCCCCGGAAGCGGAGCTCCAGGCCAGAAATTACCAGTCCTGGCGGCGTTCGGGGCCGCTGGTGGAGAGAATGCGGGTGTGTGCGCTCCTGCCATGACCGATTCCCCTGCCGCGGCAGCCGACGCCATCACACCCGAGCGCATTGCTGCCTTTGATGAGGAGGCCACGGCCGAGCTGGCCCGCCGGCTGGAGGACGATGACTACCCCACCCCCTTTGCCGGCCTGGCCGACTGGCATCTGATGCGCGCCCTGGCCATTCACCGCCCGGAGCTGGCGCGCCCCTACGTGCACCTGGTGGATCAGGAACCCTTTGATGAGGACTGACGCCGCTCCGGTGTCCGACCCCCTGGCGGGCCGCCGCATCCTGGTGGGCATCAGCGGCAGCATCGCCGCCGTGAAGCTGCCGCTTGTGGTGAGCGCGCTGGCCAAGCGTGGTGCCCAGGTGCGCTGCGTGCTCACCCCCAGTGCCGAGCGGCTGGTGAGCCCCGTGGCCCTGGCCAGCCTGAGCCGCCACCGCTGCTATCTCGACGTTGATCAGTGGAGCCACACGGCCGCCCGGCCGCTGCACGTGGAGCTGGCGGAGTGGGCGGAGCTGGTGCTGCTGGCGCCCCTCTCGGCCACGAGCCTCGGCCGCTGGCTGCATGGCTTGGGCGACACGCTGCTCGCCTCGTTGCTGCTGGCCACCGAGGCGCCGGTGCTGGCCGCCGCCGCCATGAACACGGCCATGTGGGGCTCCCAGGGCGTGGCCCGCAACTGGCAGGCCCTGCAGACCCTTGAGCGGGTACTGCCCCTCGGGCCGGCCGAGGGCCTGCTGGCCTGCGATCGTCAGGGCAGTGGCCGCATGGCCGAACCCGCGGCCCTGCTACTGGCCCTGGAATCTCTTGCCTGCTGGGGTTGGCGGCGCGACTGGCAGGGACTGCGCCTGCTGGTGACGGCCGGCCCCACCCGCGAATGGCTGGACCCAGCCCGCTGCCTCAGCAACCCCAGCACGGGCCGCATGGGTGTGCTGCTGGCCCAGGCCGCACGCCTGCGCGGGGCGGAGGTGCAGCTGGTGCATGGCCCGCTGCAGGTGGATCCAGCCTGGCTGGATGGGCTGCAGTGCCATGCCGTTGAGACCGGCCAGCAGCTGCAGCAGGCCCTCCATCAGCTCCAGCCGGAGGCTGATGCCATCGCCATGGCCGCCGCTGTGGCGGATCACCGCTTGCGCGCACCGTTTGCCCACAAGCCCGACAAGCTCGCTCTGGCAGAAGCGCTGCAGACCGGCTGGGAATCCGTGCCCGATCTGCTGCGGGAGCTGGTGGAGCACCAGCCGCAGGGGCAGCGCATCCTCGGTTTCGCGGCCCATTCCGGCGACGTGCTGCCCCAGGCCAGCGCCAAATTCGCCCGTAAGGGCTGCGATCTGCTGTTCGCCAACCCGATCGATCAACCCGGCGCCGGCTTCGGCAGCGCGGGGAATGAGGGCTGGTTGCTCGGGCCTGGCGACACCGTCACCAGGCTGGAGCCGATGGGCAAGCTGCCGCTCGCCCACCAGCTGCTCACGGCCCTCAGGCCGCCAGGGCCGCTCCCGACTCGCCGCTCTGCAGCAGATCCATGAAGGTGCGCAGCTGCAGCCGTGGGATGTATGGCCAGCCGCCACTCTTCTCCATGCTCTGCAGAAGATCGAACAGCTCGCCGCGATCGGCCGGCAGGCTTGAGCGGAACGGACCGTCCTGAATCGTGCGGTGCAGGTCCTCCAGGCGGCGCAGCAGCACCAGCAGGGCATCCGGCTGTCCGTCAGCCTCGTCGGCAAGGCCCTGCAGGGCGGCCAGCGCCGCATTCAGGCGTTCATCCCAGCTCTCGCTGCCAAGGCTGCTGGAACCGGAGTCGGCTGGGCTGGCGCTGGTGCTGGAGTCGGTCATGGGGCCGTCCGGATCCGCTCCCGCATACGGGTTGTTGAGAGCCGCGACATGGTACGTGGAATCAGGGTTTTGCACCGGTAGTATCCCGAGCGGGCGCACCCCAAACCAGAGGTTTTTCCCTGCCAGACCGGCTTTTTCCCATGCGTTTCCGTCCTCTGCTGGCCCTCGTGCTGGCGCTCTGCCTGACCCTGGTCACCGCCTGCAGCGGCGGGGCCAAGGCCGTGGACCGGGCCAACCTGACCTACGACGACATCCACAACACCGGTCTGGCCAACGACTGCCCGACCCTGCCGGACTCGGCCCGTGGCTCGATCGCGCTGGATGCTTCCGCCAAGTACCAGCTGCGCGAGATCTGCCTGCACCCCTCGGAGGTGTACGTGAAGGGTGAGCCCACCAACAAGCGTCAGGAAGCTCAGTTCCTGCCAAGCAAGATCCTGACCCGCTTCACCACAAGCCTTGACCAGGTGTATGGCGATCTGACGGTGACCGGAAACGGCATCAACTTCAAGGAGCAGGGCGGCCTCGACTTCCAGATCGTCACCGTGCTGCTGCCCGGTGGTGAGGAAGTGCCGTTCACCTTCTCCAGCAAGGAGCTCAACGCCACTGCTGACGGCGCTGCCATCAGCACCAGCACCGATCTGAACGGCAGCTATCGCGTGCCCAGCTATCGCACCTCGAACTTCCTGGATCCCAAGGGTCGTGCGCTGACCACCGGTGTGCAGTACGCCCAGGGTCTCGTGGCTCTGAACGGACAGGACGACGAGCTGGTTCGCGAGAACAACAAGGAGTACGTCGACGGCATTGGTGAGATGAACCTCTCGATCACCAAGGTGGATGCCTCCACCGGTGAGTTCGCCGGGGTGTTCACCGCCGTGCAGCCCTCCGACACCGACATGGGCGGTCACGATCCCCTCGACGTGAAGATCACCGGTCAGGTCTACGGCCGGCTGGAGAAGGCCTGAATCGTTAGCCAGCAGCTGGCTCCGTTCAGTCCAGTCCAAGGGGGGCATGGCCCCCCTTTTTAGTGCCTGGGTGAAGAAGCGCCCTGCCGCTTGAACGCCGCTGCTCATGCCGGAACCTTGGCCGCCCGTTTCAGGCCCTCTGGGAGAATCCAGCGCATCTCCCCCTCTCCCGCACCGTCACCCTCCGCCATGACGAGCACCGTCGCCTTCGCCCGGCAGGGCCTGATCGCACCCCATGGCGGCAGCCTGGTGGATCTGCGGTTGCCGGCTGAGCAGCGCGAGGCCGCCAAGGCCGGTGTGGATCACGTGCTCGAGTGCTCCGATCGCAATGCCTGTGATGTGGAGCTGTTGATGGTGGGTGGCTTCTCACCCCTGCGCGGCTTCATGCACCAGGAGGACTACCAGTCGGTAGTGGAGAGCCACCGCACCACGAGCGGCCTGCTGTTCGGCCTGCCGATCGTGATGGACACCCAGCGCGACGACATCGCGGTGGGTCAGAAGCTGCTGCTCACCTACCGCGGCCAGGAGCTGGCGGTGATGACGGTGGAGAGCAAGTGGGAGCCCGACAAGGCCCGTGAGGCCAAGGGCTGCTACGGCACCACCTCGCTCGAGCATCCGGCCGTGAAGATGATCGCCACCGAGCGCGGTCGTTACTACCTCGGCGGTGCCATCCAGGGCCTGGAGCTGCACACTCGCGTTTTCCCCTGCAAGACCCCGGCTGAGGTGCGCGCCACCCTGCCCGAGGGCCAGGACGTGGTGGCGTTCCAGTGCCGCAACCCCATCCACCGCGCCCACTACGAGCTGTTCACCCGGGCTCTGGAGGCCAGCAATGTGAGCGAGCAGGGCGTGGTGCTGGTGCACCCCACCTGCGGTCCCACCCAGGACGACGACATCTCAGGCGCGGTGCGCTTCCAGACCTACGAGCGCCTGGCCGCCGAGGTGAACAACCCCCGCATCCGCTGGGCCTACCTGCCCTACTCGATGCACATGGCCGGCCCGCGCGAGGCGCTGCAGCACATGATCATCCGCAAGAACTACGGCTGCACGCACTTCATCATCGGCCGCGACATGGCCGGCTGTAAGTCGTCCATCAGCGGCGACGACTTCTACGGCCCCTACCAGGCGCAGGATTTCGCCCGCGACAACGCCCCGGAGCTGGGCATGGAGACCGTGCCCTCGCTCAACCTGGTGTTCACCGAGGAGGAGGGCTACGTGACGGCTGAGCACGCGGAGGCCCGAGGCCTGCACGTGCGCAAGCTCAGCGGTACCCAGTTCCGCCAGATGCTGCGCAGCGGTGAGGAGATCCCCGAGTGGTTCGCCTTCCGCAGCGTGGTCGAAGTGCTGCGCGCCGCTGCCTGAGCGGCCGCGTTCAGCGGTTCGCGCCCCGGTCGCCTGAGGGCCGGTTAACATTCCTTTACTAATCACTCCGGAGAGCCAAGGTGAAGAAGCGCTGGCGCAATGCGGGGCTCTATGTGCTCCTGGCGGTCGTTGTGATCGCGGTGGGCACCGCCTTCCTGGATCGCCCGGATCCGGCCAATGCCCCTCGGAGCCTGCGCTACAGCGACTTCGTCGAAGCCGTGGAGGCCAATGAGGTGTCGCGGGTGCTGATCGCTCCCGATCGCGGTACCGCCCAGGTGGTCGAGAACGACGGCCAGCGTGCCGTTGTCAACCTTGCCCCCGACAAGGATCTGCTCAAGCTGCTGGAAGCGCACAAGGTCGACATCGCCGTCGAGCCCTCCCGTCAGCCGCAGGCCTGGCAGCAGGCGGTGGGATCGCTGATCTTCCCGCTGCTGCTGCTTGGTGGCCTGTTCTTTCTGCTGCGTCGTGCCCAGGGCGGCGGCGGCAACCCGGCCATGAATTTCGGCAAGAGCAAGGCGCGGGTGCAGATGGAGCCTCAGACCCAGGTCACCTTCGGTGATGTGGCCGGCATCGAGGGCGCCAAGCTTGAGCTCACCGAGGTTGTCGACTTCCTCAAGAACCCCGATCGTTTCACCGCCGTCGGCGCCAAGATTCCCAAGGGTGTTCTGCTCGTGGGCCCTCCGGGCACTGGTAAGACCCTGCTGGCCAAGGCGGTGGCCGGTGAGGCCGGTGTGCCGTTCTTCTCGATCTCCGGCTCGGAGTTCGTGGAGATGTTCGTGGGCGTCGGCGCCAGCCGCGTGCGCGATCTGTTTGAGCAGGCCAAGAAGAACGCACCCTGCATCGTGTTCATCGACGAGATCGATGCCGTGGGCCGTCAGCGCGGTGCCGGCCTCGGCGGCGGCAACGACGAGCGCGAGCAGACCCTCAACCAGCTGCTCACCGAAATGGACGGCTTCGAGGGCAACACGGGCATCATCATCGTGGCCGCCACCAACCGGCCCGATGTGCTCGATGCGGCGCTGATGCGTCCCGGCCGCTTCGACCGCCAGGTTGTGGTGGATCGCCCCGACTACGCCGGTCGACTGCAGATCCTCGGGGTCCACGCCCGCGGCAAGACCCTGGCCAAGGACGTCGACCTCGACAAGATCGCCCGCCGCACCCCCGGCTACACCGGCGCCGATCTGGCCAACCTGCTCAACGAAGCGGCGATCCTGGCGGCCCGCCGTCAGCTCACCGAGATCGCCATGGACGAGGTGAACGACGCGATTGAGCGCGTGATGGCAGGTCCTGAGAAGAAGGACCGCGTGATGAGCGAGAAGCGCAAGCGTCTGGTGGCTTACCACGAAGCGGGCCATGCACTGGTGGGTGCCCTGATGCCCGACTACGACCCCGTTCAGAAGATCTCGATCATTCCCCGGGGCAACGCTGGCGGCCTCACCTTCTTCACCCCCTCCGAGGAGCGGATGGAGTCGGGTCTGTATTCCCGGGCCTACCTGCAGAACCAGATGGCCGTTGCCCTGGGCGGTCGTGTTGCCGAAGAGATCGTCTACGGGGAGGACGAGGTGACAACCGGTGCCAGCAACGACCTTCAGCAAGTGGCCCGCGTCGCCCGTCAGATGGTGACCCGCTTCGGCATGAGCGATCGCCTCGGCCCCGTGGCCCTGGGCCGCAGCCAGGGCGGCATGTTCCTCGGCCGCGATATCGCCGCAGAACGCGACTTCTCGGAGGACACCGCGGCTGCCATCGACGAGGAGGTGAGTCAGCTGGTGGCTGAGGCCTACAAGCGCGCCACCGCTGTGCTCAAGGACAACCGCTCCGTGCTCGACGAGCTGGCCGAGATGTTGGTGGAGAGCGAAACCGTCGATGCCGAGGATCTGCAGGAGCTGCTGATCCGCAGTGATGTGCGGGTGGCCGAGTACGTCTGATCCTGGAGCGCTGCTGACGTCTTTGCGCCGCCAGCCCTTGCTGGCGGTGCTGCGTCCCACAAGCTCTGAACAGGCCCGTTGCCAGCTCGAGCAGTTGCTGGCAGCGGGCCTTGTGCATGTCGAGCTTGCGGTGTCGCCTTCGGCGGCTTGGGTGGAGATGGTCCGCGAGCTGATTGCGGCCTTTCCCTCGATGCGCCTGGGCGCGGCGTCGGTGTGTTCCGCCGATCACCTCGCTGCTGTCGACGCCGCCGGCCTGGCTTACGCGGTGTCTCCGATCCTGGATCGACAGTTGCTGGCGCAGGCGCAGGCTCTGGGCCTCACCCTGGTGCCAGGAGTGTTCACGCCCACGGAGATCGCCATGGCCGTGCGTGCTGGCGCGGCGGCGGTGAAGCTGTTCCCGGCGTCTGCACTGGGCCCTGGATACTGGCGCTCGCTGGCGGGTCCGCTGGGACCATTGCCGTTCTGTATCGCGGCCGGTGGCCTCAGTGCCGACGATGTTCCTGCATGGCTCGCCTCTGGTGTCGATGCGGTGGCCCTGGGCAACAGCCTGTTCGTGGATGGCGCTGCGACCGGTGCCGATGGCGGCTCAACCCCTCGGCTGGGCTCTGATCTGACCGCCTTGCTCACACGGCTCGCCGCCCCCGCCGACCGGGAATGGTTGTCAACCTGAGATCGCAGTGCTACTTCTGAGAAAGAGCTGTTCTCGCTTATGTCTCAACTCACGATCAAGCTCAGCGACAAGGCCGACGCCCTGATCGCTCAGCTGCAGAAGGAGATCTTCAACCGTCGCCGTAAGAAGGTGTCCCCTGCTGGCGTGGTTGAGACGCTGGTGGAGAGCGGTGCCAAGTCTCAGTCGGACAAGCGCTTCGCCACCTCCTGGAAGAATCTGATCGCCGACATCGAGAAGGCCGCCAAGGTGGCCAACGCCCACGGCAGCAAGCCCGCCAACCTCAGTGATGCCGAGTGGGCGCTGATCCTCAGTCATCGCAGTCGCGCAGCAGCCACTAAGAGCTCAGCCAAGCCCGCCGCCAAGGCCCCCGCCCGCAAGCCTGCGGCCAGGGCGGCTACGGCCAAGGCTGCAGTCGCTAAGACTGCCACCAAAACCGCCACCAAAACCACCGCGAAAACGGCGGTCAAAACCGCCAAGCCGGCGGTGAAAGCAGCCGCGAAAGCCGCTGTGAAGAGCACTGCCGCCAAGGCAAAGCCGGGTACGGCCGCCCGCAACCCGATCCGCAAGAGCGCGGTGAAGGAGTCGACCGTGAAGCCGGCAGCCGCCAGCAAGCCTGCTGCCCGCAGCTCGGTTCGCAGGAAGGCTCAGCCCTCGGCTGCCGCCAAGGCCGGCACCTCCTCTGTCGCCCGGCGCATGGCGAAGGCCGTGAGCCGACTCAGCGCTGGCGGGGCTGTTGCGCCTACCACCCCGAGCAGCAACGGCGCGGCTCCCCTCGTCGAGGTTGGCTGAGCCCGGTTGGGCGAGCCTCGCTGAGCGCAGCGAGTGATCTTGCTGCGCTTCGGGATCTCCCCTGCAGCCTCCTTCACCAGAGGCTGCACTGACCCTGCTGGCGCAGCAGGTGATCGGCCAGCACCAGGGCCACCATCGCCTCCACCATCGGCACGGCCCGCGGCAGGACGCACGGGTCGTGCCGACCTTTGGCTTCCAGAGTGGTGGCCTCACCGCGATCGTTGATCGTCTGCTGCGCCTTGCGGATCGTGGCTGTGGGTTTGAAGGCCACGCGGATCACGATCGGCTCGCCGTTGCTGATCCCCCCCTGGATGCCACCGGAGTTGTTGGTGGCGGTGCGCAGCCGGCCGGCCTCGCTGGGCAGGAAGGCGTCGTTGTGCTCGCTGCCCCGCAGCTTGGTGCCCTCAAAACCTGAGCCGATCTCGAAGCCCTTGGTGGCCGGCAGCGACATCACCGCCTTGGCCAGGTCGGCTTCCAGCTTGTCGAACACCGGCATGCCCAGCCCCACGGGCGGCTTGCGCACCACGCAGGTGATCACGCCGCCGCAGGAGTCGCCATCACGGCCGATCGCCTCGATCCGCTCGATCATCTGCTCGGCCATCGCCGCATCGGGGCAGCGCACGATGTTGGCCTCCACGGCGTCGAGGCTCACGGCCTCCGGGTCGATGCTTGCTTCAAGCGTGTGGATGCGCTGCACCCAGGCCAGCACCTCGGTGCCATGGGCCTTGCGCAGCAGCTGCTTGGCGATCGCACCCGCCGCCACCCGCCCGATCGTTTCCCGCGCTGAGGCTCGGCCGCCGCCGCTGCGGGCCTGGATGCCGTATTTGGCCTGATAGGTGGCATCGGCATGGGAGGGGCGGAACGCCACCTCCATCTCCTTGTAGTCCTGTGGGCGCTGGTCCTTGTTGCGCACCACCATCGCGATCGGCGTCCCGAGGGTGAGGCCGTCGAGCAGACCGCTGAGGATCTCGACCCGGTCGTCCTCCTTGCGAGGGGTTGTGATCTTGCTCTGCCCCGGTTTGCGGCGATCGAGTTCGCTCTGAATGGCCTCAAGATCCAGCTGCAGCCGCGGCGGGCAGCCATCCACGATCACGCCCACCCCACCGCCGTGGGATTCCCCGAAGGTGCTGATGCGAAAGAGATCGCCGAAGCTGCTGCCCATGAGCCTGCACTGATCTGCTGAGCGTAAGGACTCGCCAGGCGGACGCGCTCCGCTGGTCATCCTGCTGGCAGGGCCAGCCAGGGCAACCGTTAGGGTCAGCCTCCAGTGCAGCGGCAGCCGGCCGGTGAAGAAGCAGGAGCGCGCCGCCCTGATCCTGCAGCGGCTTGAGGAGCACTATCCCCGCACCCCCATCCCGCTTGACCACAGCGATCCGTTCACGCTGCTGGTGGCAGTGCTGCTCAGCGCCCAGTGCACCGATAAGAAGGTGAATGAAGTCACGCCGGCGCTGTTCGCTGCCGGCCCCACCCCCGCCCGCATGGCGGCGTTGGATGAGGCCGCGATCCTGGGGCATATCCGCCAGCTGGGCCTGGCTCGCACCAAGGCCCGCAATGTCAAGCGTCTGGCCGAGCTGCTGCTGGAGCGCCATGGCGGTGCGGTGCCGGCCAGCTTCGCTGCCCTTGAGGCCCTGCCCGGTGTGGGGCACAAGACGGCCTCCGTGGTGATGGCCCAGGCCTTTGGCGTGCCTGCCTTCCCGGTTGATACGCACATCCATCGCCTCGCCCAGCGCTGGGGTCTCAGCAGCGGCGACAACGTGGTGCAGACCGAGCGCGACCTCAAGGCCCTGTTCCCCAGGGATGCCTGGAACAAGCTGCATCTGCAGATCATTTTCTATGGCCGCGAGCACTGCACGGCCCGCGGCTGCGACGGCACCGTCTGCCCCCTCTGCCGGGAGCTTTACCCCAGGCGCCGCAGACCGGTGCCCTGGCGCAAGCCTTGATCCACATCGTCTCCCAGGTCGGTAGGCGTTCAGTCCTGGGCCGAACTGCGGGCCTGCCGTTGCAGCTGGAGCATCAGCGGGGCTGTCTCTTCCAGGGGTGTGGGTTTGGCAAAGAGATAGCCCTGCCCGCGGATGTACCCCAGCTCCTCGAGGATCTGGCGCTGCTGCAGCGTCTCCACCCCCTCAGCCGTGACCTGAATCCCATAGGCCTTGGCCATTTCCAGCATGGCCCGGCACAGGGCCAGAGCTTCCTCGGAAACCTCCAGCTCCTGCACAAAGGTCTTGTCGACCTTGACCTGGCGGAACGGAACGGAGCGCAGCAGCAGCAGGGAGGCGTAGCCGGTGCCGAAGTCGTCGAGGGCCAGGCTGAAGCCCTGCCCCACCAGCCGGTTCAGCAGCAGACGGGAGGGGCCGTCGGGATCCAGCCAGCGGCTTTCGGTGATCTCCAGGCAGATCCGTCGGGCGTCCACCGCTTCGGCCGCCAGCAGCTGGGCCACCTCATCGGGGAAGTCCTCACGCAGCAGTTGGTGCACTGAAAGGTTGACGTTGATCACCAGTTCGGAGCTGGCGATCGCCGGCTCCTTGAGCAGACGGCAGGCCCCCCGCAGCATCTCCAGGCCGATGGCATCGATCAGCCCGACCTCCTCGGCAACGTTGATACACAGGTCCGTGCTCACGCCCTGAAGAACGCCCGTTCGGGCGCGGAACAGCAGTTCCATGCCCAGCGGTGCCCCGGTGCGCAGATCGACGATCGGCTGGGCATGGGGATGGACCAAGCCGTAGCGCAGCGCGTCCTCCAGCTCCTTGGCTACCTGCAGTCGTCGCTGCACGGCGCTGAGCTGGGCCGCATCCACCATCTGGATGCGGTGGCGGCCGCTGTCTTTGGCCTGTCGGGCGGCTGTGTCGGCCTGCAGGATCGCCTGGCTGATGTTCCAGTGCACATCCGCCAGGTCGACCACGCCGGAGGAAAAGCTCAGGCGGGCCCGAACCTGGTCGATCAGCAGCGTGTCCTGTTCGAGGCGACGCAGCAGATCGTGCAGCCGTTCGCTCACCTGTTCGGCGGGTTCGGGGATGATCCCTACGAACTCATCGCCGCCGAAGCGTGCCAGCAACTGGGCTGTGGGCAGGCACTCCTTCAGCTGCATGCTGAACTGCAGCAGCAGCTTGTCGCCGAGCTGATGGCCGAAGTTGTCGTTGAACAGCTTGAAGTGATCCAGATCGAGGAACACCAGGCTCAGGGGTTGCTCCTGTCGCTGTGCCTCAGCCACCAGGTCCCCGGCTCGTGTCTGCAGCAGATGCCGGTTGCCAAGGCCTGTGAGGGCATCCTCCATGGCCTGACGGCGCCGTTCCTCATCGCGCCGATGGCGCTCGGCGGCCAGGGTGGCCAGGTGGGTCATGTGATCCACCAGTTCCAGATCGGCTGCGGACGGCAGCCGTGCATCGGGGTAATACATGCCGAAGACCCCCAGCAGGCTCTGATCGTTGGGCGAGATCAGGGGTGACGACCAGGCGGAGCGGATGCCGTAGTTGCGGCAGAACTCGTGAAAGTCATCCCAGAGCGGATCGGTGAACACGTCTTCGCTCACCACGCGCTGTGCCCGGTAGGCGCAGGTGCCGCAGCTGCCGGCCTTGGGTCCTGGCACCAGCCCGTCCACAACAGCCTGGAAGCTGTCGGGCAGCTGGCCGTAGCCGCCGCGGCGCAGCCTTTTCTCGTAGGGGTCGTAGTAGAGGATCGAGGCCAGCATCTCCGGCAGGCAGGCTTCGGAGAATGTGGCAATGGCCTGGAGACTGCGCTGCAGGTTCTCGCCTCCGGCCACCATTTCCAGGATCCGCTGCTGGCCCTGCAGCAGCTGTTCCGGCGACAACCCGTGGCGGCCGTTCTGTTCCGCTGGACGGCGATGGCCGCTGGCTTCGCTGGTCAGGCCTGGTCCTGATGCCTCGGCCATGACGACAGTCGCTCAGTGAACCGATCCAACGCTAAAGCCTCCGTTCTCGGCAGTCGTTGCCACCCACACAAAAAAGCCCCTGCTTGCGCAGGGGCTCAAGGTGGTGGATCCGAGGATCAACCGGTGGGAGCTAACGCTCAGCCGATGGCAGGAGCGGTCAGAGCCACGGGGGTGGCTTCTGCAGCAGCCAGGTCGAGGGGGAAGTTGTGAGCATTGCGCTCGTGCATCACTTCCATGCCGAGACCAGCGCGGTTCAGCACGTCGGCCCAGGTGTTCAGCACACGACCCTGGGAATCCAGGATCGACTGGTTGAAGTTGAAGCCGTTCAGGTTGAAGGCCATGGTGCTGACGCCCAGGGCGGTGAACCAGATGCCGACCACCGGCCAGGCAGCCAGGAAGAAGTGCAGGCTGCGGCTGTTGTTGAAGGAGGCGTATTGGAAGATCAGGCGACCGAAGTAACCGTGGGCAGCCACGATGTTGTAGGTCTCTTCCTCTTGGCCGAACTTGT